>Ga0160444_100042_pt1 | contig 196567 bp, 187 predicted proteins | sample HID1972K_E1MG_FD_108232 | JGI IMG/M metagenome (GOLD analysis project Ga0160444, IMG submission 108232) | Enriched pill bug-associated microbial communities from UW Madison campus, WI, USA - HID1972K_E1 MG | ecosystem: Host-associated > Arthropoda: Insects > Digestive system > Unclassified ... | reverse complement strand
GCTAAAAAGGAAACTGGGTTTGAAAAAACGAAAGACATCCTAGCCTTGACGCTCAACAGGATTCCAGAAGTTGAAAGGATGCAGATAGTATCAGAAATACGTTTTTGAAACATACTGATCATCGCAGGCAAATTAGAAGCTAAACGTTCTCCGGAACGCAGATTGCCGAAAATTAAAAGATTTCAGAAATGTAAATCAAAGAAATAGTCTTGATCCTTTTATATCTGCTATGGCAGGAATAAATTGAAAACGGGAACATATCTGAAAAAGATAGTTCCCGTTTTTTTATGTTTTTTTAACTGAGGACTTTGTCAATAAGCAGGTTATCTATTCGGACATTTTTTACAGCGCTTTCCCCGTTTATATTTTTTACAGCATTTCTTCCCTTCACAACAAAAAAAATTGGCCATAATACCTTTTATAACCTCAGGATCAGTAGGTAATATCCTTTCATCGGCATTTAAATTTGTAGGTATAATGTTCTCCATCTTCGCAAAGATATTGTTTAGAATTATTCTAAACAATTATTAATTAAAAAACGCGATTTTAAGTCGTCCGATATTTGCTTTGAGATTTTAATTATGTCATCAGTGGTATTCGTATTATTTGAGATTACTATTTCTGCAGTTTCTTTATAAGGCAATAAATAGTTTTTATATGCAGGTAAGACATGGTTTTCCCACTGATACAAAATCTTATCACGACTATATCCACGCTCGGCAAGATCTCTTTTTAATCTTCGGCTCAATGTTACCTCCTCCTCAGCATCCAGAAATATACGCATATCCAGAAGGGAGGCAATTTTTTTGAAATGGAATATAAATAATCCTTCCAGAATAATAACAGGAGCAGATTTGATGGTTAACAATGAAGCTGTATGGCCGGCCACATTAAATGTGTATTCTTTCTTTTGGACTGTATTTCCGGCTAATAATGCTTGCAGATCAATTAAAAGTCTGTTGTCGTCTATGCACTGCGGCAGGTCGAAATTAACACAATCATTTCCATCAATTGGTTGAACTTCGATTGGCTTATAGTAGTTATCCTGTGAAATTAAGCATACCTGCGATGGCGTGAAATGCTGTAATAAGCACTTTAAAAAAAATGTCTTTCCTGAACCACTGCCTCCAGTAATTCCAATTACAAAAGGTTTATTCATTCGGCATGCCGTAGTCAATAGTTACCTGAAAACGTTTATCTAAAGCCCCAAGTAAATCGGCTGTAGCTTTTGTAAGCACAATAATAACATCTTTGGTCGATGCGTTTTCTGTAAACTTACCAACTACTTTTGCAAATGTAGTTCTGTCTGTCATTGGGTTGGTAACTTTAATTACGGTTCCAACCGGTGCAGTACGATGCAATGCCAGCATTTTAGTGCTGTCGAGGTTTTCATCGTCAATCCATAACGCTACGCCACGTTCTGTACGTTCTGAAACTCCTAAACGGCCGGTCGGAATTTTAGGCCGCTCTGCTTCCTCGGCAACAGGATTAGTTTCAACTGAATTATTTACAGGCACCTGAACTACATTAGGCGCTTGTTCAACAGAATTAGCATTAGTCTTATTTTGATGTATTTTCAATATCTGACCAACAGCTAAATTATTACTCTTTAAGTTATTTAACTGTTTAATATCCTCCACTGTGGTGTTAAATCTTTTGGCAATAGTGTATAAGTATTCCCTTGGCCCAACTTTATATTCTAAAATATCTGAGACCTCACCAGAATTCTGAATGTCATTTTTTACCTGATTAACTGGTTGAGAAAATGGCCTCTGTGTTGGAACTTTAATAATTAAACCAATTTGAAGAGGTACATTCTTATTAAGTTCCATTATTACCTTAGGAGAAACCTGATATAATCTTCCGATAGAATAGTACGTTTCTTTAGGCTCTACCTTATGAAGTATAAGCTGATTACCATTCTGATTTTCTACACTTATTGAATCTCTTATGTTGGAAGCTATCGCACCAGACGTTACTATTGCGCAAAGTATTGATAATAAAAATCGCATTCTTTTGTATCCCTTTTGTTAAACAAGCGTGCAATTATACTAAATACGATACAAATTCTTGTTTGTTATTCCGTATATAGAACAGATGATTACGCTGGATAAAGAACGCTTCAGGATTCATTTTTTGTATATCAACAGCTAAAATATCTTTAAAAAGTATACTCTCTGCCTGACAAACAATAAGTTGTTGTGTAAATAAATTTTGAGTCTGGGTATGATATACAAGAATGTCTTTGTGATTATAGTGCTTATAGAAAAATGGAACGCTGATATTGTTAGGCAATACATATCCGAAATCGGCAGGGTCTATTTTCATATCCGGTATAATAACCTCCTGAAACAAGGGAGCAGATGAAGTATCGCCTGCAAGAGTTTGACCATTGTCTGCAGAAATTACATTAAAGATTTTCGGTTGAATTTTGGGATTATAAACTAAAAGACCTTGTTCTGTAATATCTTCTAACGTTTTATTAAAATGGCTCCAGGCAATTTTTCCGCTGGTATTAAGGGCAATTATACCGGCATGTTCCGGACTGTTATCATTGATATAACTATGCAAAAATACAAAGCCATTATGTACTCTGTCAAGCCCCCAGATCCAGCTATCATCAACCGTTATTTCTTTAAATAAGCAATTTCCGGTGAGGTAATTAAAGGCTGAATAATATGTTTTCCGGTCAGCAATATTTCTTGTTTCTATTGCAATAACCGGTTCTTTATCATCTGTTTCAATTTTCCAGATAATTCCTTCAAATTTTTCAGTCAGCGATGGTTTTAATGTATATTTATCAACTGTAGACATTTCATTCAAAATTAAGCTATTTTATGATTCAATACTTATCTCATTTAAGGTTTACATTCCTGCTGGTATTAACCATTGCTAGTCAAACGTTTGTATTTGCACAGCAAAAAAACATCGTTTATTCTTTTGATATGAAAGAAGAGATTGGGCCTTCTGCCTGGCATTTAACTAAAAAAGCTTTTGAAGGTGCTACACAATCTAATGCAAGCATATTGCTGATAAAGATGAATACTTATGGCGGGATGGTAGATTATGCTGATTCGATACGAACCAAACTATTGAACTCGCCAATAAAAACAATTGTTTATATAGATAATAATGCAGCTTCGGCAGGAGCTCTTATTGCACTTTCATGCGATAAAATTTATATGAAGCGCGGTTCCGGAATAGGTGCGGCGAGCGTTGTAAATGGCCAGGGTGAGATTATGCCAGAAAAGTATCAGTCGTATATGCGCGGACTGATGCGTTCAACAGCCGAAGCTAAGGGCCGCGACCCTAAAATTGCTGAGGCATTTGTAGACCCTGATGTATCGATACCCAATGTAATAGAAAAAGGAAAGGTATTAACATTAACCAGCAGGGAAGCAATTAAAGCCGGTTTCTGCGATGGTGAAGCCGCAAGTTTGCAGGAAGTTTTAAAACAGGAGGCAATTGGTAGTTACGAGCTGATTAATCACAAAGTAGGCATACTTGACACCTTTATAGGCTTTTTAATGGCTCCAGCCATAAGTGGGATTCTAATCTTACTTATTATTGGTGGAATATATTTTGAAATGCAAAGCCCCGGAATTGGTTTTCCACTATTGGTATCTATTGTGGCTGCACTCCTATATTTTGCACCGCTCTATATGGAAGGACTGGCTGCCCATTGGGAAATAGGATTATTTGTTGTTGGCTTAATACTATTAGCCTTAGAAATATTTGTAATTCCTGGTTTTGGTGTGGCAGGAATACTTGGAATACTCTGTGTAATTGCTGGTTTAGCTTTAAGCTTGGTAATGAATAATTATTTCGACTTTACTGTTACCGGACCGGAAAAATTGAGTGGTGCGTTTATACTCGTTCTTGGCTCAATGATTCTTTCAATTGTTTTGTCGGTTATATTTGGCAGATCGCTGCTAAAATCTTCTGCTTTTCAGCGATTGGTATTACAAGATGAACAGCGTTCCGGTTTAGGATATGTAAGCGGAAAACAAAAGGAAGAGTTATTAAATAAAATTGCTGTAGCTAAAACTGATTTGCGTCCATCGGGCAAAATTGAACTGGACGGTACATGGTATGATGCTGTGGCTTTGGATGGGTATATTGAAAGGGGGAATGAGGTTACTATTGAAAAGCAAGAAAACTATAATCTGTTTGTAAGGAAAAAGAATAGCTGAAAACTTTAAAGCGTAACCTTTGTTTTTTACTTAAAAACGAATTATGAAAGTAGAAGAAATAGGTTTAGAAGAAGTAAAAGTTAATCCAATAGTAGATCAGCTTGATGAATTACTGGCTAATTATCATATCCATTATCAGAAACTAAGAGGCTGCCACTGGAATGTTAAAGGAAGAAGCTTTTTTACACTGCACGCTAAATTTGAAGAGCTTTATACCAACGCTGTACAATCCATAGATGAACTGGCAGAACGCATTTTAACGCTGGGTAAATCACCATTAAGTACTTATAAAGAATACATAGAAGTTGCCAGAATAAAAGAAATCAATACCATCGGAAAGGAAGATATTGTGTTGGTAAATGCAATTCTGGATGATTTTTCAACACTGATAGAATTTGAACGCGAAATAATGGAATCAACGGCTGAAGCTGGGGATGATGGTACCAATGATATGATTAACCGCTTTATGCAGTTTAAAGAGAAAAATACCTGGATGTTACGGGCTTTTTGCGAAAAAAAGTAATACAATAAAGGCTGTCTTCAAAATTTAACCCATACGTTGTTACCCTGAATTTATTTCAGGGTCTATATACCTCCAATGTAGTAATTTGAGAGATGTTAAAATACATTCAGCATGACATACACTTTTGAAGACAGCCTTAATTCTAAGTTTTAGAAGAAGATACATAGGTTTTGTATTCTTGGCCTTCTACATAATGCTTAAAATTTGTAATGTCTTCGCGCACCATATTTTCGAAAATGCTATTTAATAACTTAGCAATTCCACGGCCAATATTTCCGGCAGGAGGGAAGTAATTAATTTCGACGGTTAACTCGGTACCCAAGCCGTTAAGCGCATCAATAAATTCTACTTTCCCGGCATTATCAATCATAGAACCTGTTACAGATTGCCATCCGATATAACTGTTCTGTTCCTCGCGGGTTATTTCTGCTTTCCAGTTAATCTTAATCAAATCATTCGGAATATTAGCGCTCCAATTGGACCGTGTAGCATCTATTTCGATTACCGAATGAAGATGCTTCATAAATCGTGGCAGATTGGATAAATTCCTCCAAAAGCTGTAAACTTCGTCACGCGGACGATCAACGATAAATGTTTCAGTGATTCGGATCGCTTGTAAATCTGTACTGTCTTTGCCAATCTTATTATAAATTGGACAAAAGCCTGTTGCGCCGCGATATAATAATACACCGCCAACGGCAGCCTCCTGTAATCCTAAAAACGGATGTTTGAATAGTTGTTTTATTCCTTTATAAAGAATAAAGCTTCCGGCTGCAATAGAAAGTATGCGCTCGGTAGTATTTACATTTTCCATGTTACCGGGTTCAATAAAGGAACCTTTTAAAGATTCGTTTACTTTGGTTGTTATTGTTTCTAGCATATTATTTTAATAGTAGTTGTAAACAGAGAACAACACATTAAAGAAATAGTTATTAAAATCTTTATTTTAATACTGGCAAACACTATCCTGAAATCATGGTTTTAGAGTTTATGAAGCAGTTATTTTTTATATCACACGAAACTACAACAGCTGTGCAGGTTGGTTTATCCGTAACCGGTATTCCATCGGTAGAGCCTGATAGAATAGCTGCCCTTAATGCTTTTTTAACGCTGAATCATCAAAAAAGTATCATTCCCGTTTGGGATGATGATGATGAATTTGAAGAAATACTTGATACCTACACATTTATAACGGTAGACGATGCAAACAAGAGCATTTACAGTAAAGAAACGTTATGACTGGTTTTGAATCACTTTATTATTTCCAGCCAGCAGCAAGAAAACATATCCATCGCCCAATCCCTTTGGTGTATTGGCTGCAAGATCAGTTTTCAGACGACCTGCATCGGTAATAGAATCGCCCTGAAATATAATATATCATTATTTTTAAGAATATTCATTCCATGCCTTCTTCAGCTAAGGCTGCTAAACTTCCAAGTGCTACTTTGGTTATAAAGGTTCTCCGGTTGATTCGTTTTCATAAAGCAAGATAAATGAAATTTAAATAAACCTGCAATCGTATTCCGCTTCAGAAAAATGTTCTTATCTTAATCCTTTCTATATTTTCAACATCAAATTTTGCAATGAGTAAACCCAGGTTAGTTGTGCTTACCGGCGCCGGTATTTCTGCAGAAAGCGGCTTGAGAACTTTTCGTGATTCGGATGGCCTTTGGGAAGGATATAATGTTTATGATGTTGCCACGCCGGAAGCCTGGCAACGCAATCCGGTTTTAGTACAGGATTTTTATAATATGCGCAGAAGGGATGTGATAAACGCTAAACCTAATCCTGCACATTATGCATTAAAACAGCTTGAACAAAAATATAAGGTAACTATTATTACTCAAAATGTAGACAACTTACATGAGCGTGCCGGATCATCTGATATTATCCATTTGCATGGAATAATCACAAAATCACAATCCAGTATAAACCCTGATTTAGTTTATGATATTAAAGGATGGGAACTTAAAATGGGCGAGAAATGTGAATTAGGTTCGCAGCTTCGCCCGCATGTTGTATGGTTTGGAGAGGAAGTACCCATGATTGAAACAGCCTCGGTTATTACCTCAGAAGCAGATATCTTTTTAGTGATTGGGACTTCCCTTGCAGTATATCCTGCAGCAGGATTAATTGATTTTGTCCCCCGCGATGCAGTAAAAATAATTATTGACCCTAATACACCGTCCTATAGGAAGAAAAGAAACCTTAGAATAATAAATGAGAACGCAGGAACCGCGGTTCCCGGATTAGTTACTGAACTCTTAATGTGAGATTACTAATTTGTAGTCATAGCTATCAAAACTGAATGAACCTTAAATCCATATTCATTTCTTCATTACTGCTTCTTTTCCTTAAAACGTTTGTTTCTGCACAAATCATAAACATCGAAAAAGTTAATTGCCGCGTATCTGCTGGCGATATTGAAATGATTAAAAAGATAGCAAAATTTGAAAAGGATCTTTACAATAATTTATTTAATACCCATAAAAATGACAGTCTGCTCATTAAAGTAACTATTCTGGGAGCGTCAAACTATAAAGAAGTTCAACAAACCTCTTCAGGCTTACATAAAACCTGGGGATTTTATTCGCCACAACTGGATCACAGCTTTGTGCTGCGAAATCCGGAATATTTAAAAACCGTAATACATGAAATGAGCCATTGCTTGTTGCGGCATAATTTAAGAAATCCTCCGCGCTGGCTAAATGAAGGAATTGCTGAATTTTGCGGTACGATGTTAATAGAAGATGATAATGTTTCTTTTGCCGCCAACCCGTACAGAATACGCGAAGTGAGGGATATGGCATTAGCATCACCTATAAAATTAGAAAATCTTATGAATATAAGCGATAGCGGCTGGTCTGATTTAGATAAGCGCTCGAACTTATACTCAATATCTTATGCTGTAGTATATTTTTTAATAAAAAAGAATCCAAGCATTTTAAAAAGAATGCTTCTGTTAATGCAGGAGGGAGAAAGTGCTAAGAATGCACTGGAATTTAGTTACGGTGGCTTTTACAAATTCGAAAATGATTTTAATACGTTTTATAAAGCCACGCTTATAAAACCTATGTGATGAGAAAAAGGAATATTTAATTCCCTTTTCTTTTACTGTTCATTTCTTTTTAAACTGTATTTTTCAATTTTACTGTAAAGATGGCTTCGTTGAATGTCGATGTCATCTGCAGTTTTGGAAACATTCCAGTTGTTTTTTTCCAATTTGTATTTTATATATTCTTTTTCAGCATGATCCTTGTATTCCTGGAAGCTTGCAAATTGATCATAACTTGTGGTAGACTGTGCATGAGTAGGAGTAGTACCTGTAGCATGACTAATGGGCTGAGCTGCAGATGGGTTTGCGAAGGTTCGCACGTCTGCTTCGGTAATTACTTTATCACTTAAAATAATAAGCCGTTCAACCATATTTCTCAGTTCACGAATATTACCGGTCCATGGAAGTGATTTTAAGGTTTCCATGGCTCCGTCACTGAATTTCTTAGTCGACATTCCATACTCGCTGCAAATTTCTTCACAAAAGCTTTCGCCAATTAAAGGAATATCGTCTTTTCTTTCTGCAAGGGAAGGTACATGAATCAGAATTACACTTAAGCGATGGAAAAGGTCCATTCGAAAATTGCCATTCTCTATTTCCTTTAACAGATCCTTATTCGTTGCGGCAACAACGCGTACATCTACGTCAATTTCTTTTTCACCTCCAACACGTGTAATTTTACTTTCCTGAAGAGCTCTTAATACTTTGGCTTGTGCCGAAAGGCTCATGTCTCCAATTTCATCCAGAAAAAGGGTACCGCCTGTAGCTTGTTCAAATTTCCCTATACGCTGTTTAACTGCAGATGTAAATGAACCCTTTTCGTGGCCAAATAACTCGCTTTCTATTAACTCTGAAGGTATTGCTGCGCAGTTAACTTCTATAATCGGGCCATTTGAGCGATTTGACTTTTCGTGCAGCCAATGTGCTACCAGTTCTTTACCACTGCCATTTGCGCCCGTGATTAATACCCGGGCATCGGTAGGAGCCACACGTTCAATAGTATCTTTAATTTTTTTAATTGCGGGCGAATTGCCCAGCATTTCTCTAACCTTACTTACTTTGCGTTTTAAAACTTTTGCTTCGGTAACAAGGTTTCCACGCTCTAATGCATTCCTTACTGTAATTAGTAAACGGTTTAGATCAGGCGGCTTCGATATAAAATCATAGGCGCCTTTCTTACTGGCTTCTACAGCGGTTTCTATGGTACCGTGTCCGGAAATCATAATGAATGGAATGTCTGGTTTTACAGCAAGTGCTTCTGTCAGCACTTCCATTCCATCCATCTTATTCATTTTTATATCACAAAGGACTAAATCGAAATCCTCTTTTTTAATTCTAGCCAGACCATCAATGCCATTGTCTATATCTTCAACTTCGTAATCTTCATATTCAAGAATTTCCCGCAAGGTATTGCGGATAGCTCTTTCGTCGTCAACAATTAAAATTTTTGCCATAGTAATCAGCTTTCTAACGCAATATCGATATTATTGTTTGTTTTTTGTATACAAATACATACAGTCAGGAAATTTAGTTTGTTTCTCTTTTAAAAAAGATTTCTATTAAAAAAACAAAGCCCTTCCTTTTAGGGAAGAGCTTCATTATAAATCACAGGCCTGTAAGCCGGGTTCTGTACCGTAAACGGCTTCTATCATTTATCTGGCCGTACCATTGCTGGCACAGTCTAACGACCTACCCATCCCGAAAAAAGATTTACACCTTTAAGGAGCGAGCAACTCCTGGTTCGGGACTTATTTGGTCTTTCAACTCGCGGGGTTTACCGCAATGTATGTCGCCATACAAAGCCGTGAGCTCTTACCTCACGTTTTCATCTTTTCCCTGATTTGCATCAGGGTAGTTTATTTTCTGTGGCACTTTCCGTCTTCCGATAAATCAGAATCCTTCCCGTTAGGAAGCGCGATGCTCTGTGTTGCCCGGACTTTCCTCCCCGATATTAAACCGGAGCGATAGAACAGCCTGTGCTTACAAAGATAGTTTAATATTCATGTCGTTGGTAGGCTGCAGTAAAATCTTGCGCCATTACTTTAAAGCGGGCTAAAACCAGGCTGATGAAATCTTCGTCCAGAATTTGAAAAACGCTGTTCACACCATCTGTAAGTTCCATTTCTGATAACTTGTAGGTCTGCTCAAAAATACCTTGTTCAAATTTTATTATATATTTCATATTCATAGAAAATATGGTAATCTTGCAATCCGGACGGGGCAATTCTGCTATAACTCTCATTATTGAAAAGGGTTTATTTGTTCAAAGCTACTTACAGCTTTAATTCTATATAATAATTTTATTTATTAGCCAGCCAGCTATGTTGTTCCTCTTTGTTCAGGAATGTCCAGGCCAATACCCGGCTGGCCTTTTGTCCCTGGGCCATGTTGATAGTTTTAATTTCCTTTGCATTTACAGTTTCCAAGGCTTTGTAGCTTGGACGCAATGTTTCTTTCTTTGAAATTAGTGAGGTAAACCAACAGGAAGATTTAGAAACCTGTGCACTTTCGAGAATCATTTTCCGGATAAATCCTGCTTCGCCACCTTTGCACCACAATTCGGAATTTTTCCCACCAAAATTCAATGCAGAATCTTCCTTAACTGTCTTGCCCAGGCTTTTCCATTTACGCGCTGTACCCAGAGTTGCCTCTTTTAAAGAACTATGAAAAGGAGGGTTACATATTGTTAAGTCGAATGTTTCACCTGGCCTTATCAATCCGGTAAATATCTGTTCCGCTGAAATTTGTTTTCTTATAATGATAACATTTGATAAAGAGTTTGCTTCCACTATAATTTTAGCAGATTGGAGAGCTTTATTATCAATTTCAGAGCCAACAAAAGTCCAGCCGTACTCTTTATGACCAATTAATGGATAAATGCAATTTGCACCTACTCCAATATCAAGTATCTTAATTGATTTTCCAGTAGGAATTTGCTGATGATTCCTTTCTGCAAGTAAATCGGCCATATAGTGTATATAATCGGCCCGGCCGGGAATCGGGGGACATAAATAGCCTTTTGGAATATCCCAGTGATTAATGCCATAAAAGACTTTAAGTAATGCCTGATTCAAGGCTTTTACAGCTTGCGAATTTTTAAAATCTATTGATAAGTCCTTAAATTGATTTAATGAAACATATTTAGACAACTCAGGACAACTTGCCATTAGCTCAGGGAAATTATACCTGTACCGATGTTTGTTCCGCGGATGAATATTGTGTTTTTCTTCAGAAGTTCGCTTCGGGTTATTTATCATTAAAGACTCTTTGGCTGTGATAAATTACTCTACTTTATACCTGTAAATACTTCTTCCGATATGGCCATCAGCATCAATGCCCTCAACTATTATTTTATAAGTTCCTTTTCCATCGGCATTAAAAAATTCGATAAGTGTATTGCCGGTAGTTTTATCTGTTTTAACCTTAGGATCCCAGTGAATAGTAGTACGTAAATCGCTTCCTTGTATAGCACCAGATGTCGTACTATATTTTGGTGCATAAAACTCGCGGGCAATGGTATAGCCTTGTGGTATAAATTTCACCTCACCAGGTTTCGGCAACAGATTACGAATTTCATCCATTTTCATTTTGCTTTGTTTCTCTACCTTTTTACCATTAATTACAAGAACGCCATTAGACTGATATGTGCGATTAACAAGACCGAGTTCATCTTTTAAAAACACTTCTACAGATTCTATATCGTTCGAATTAATACTATTCAGGTAATTTACATCAACAGGCATTCCGTTAAAGAAAATTTGCATGGGCGTTCTGTTGCCAGTGTTATAGTCTCTGGTAATATAAAAATTCTGATTATCATAAGTAACGCCCATCAACATAGATTGCATACAAATAAAAAACGAAGGGCAATTATTCAGCCTGTCTTTCGATATTAAATGATCCGGCCAGGCACTTAAACCACTTAAAGTTCCATAATCCAGGTGACTTGGAACGTGGCTGACAGATTTTCCTGTAATTACCACCTCTTTAAGTACACGTGAGTTTCTAAGCTCCAGCTTATTATTTTGAAGGTATTTATTCATCGAGCTGTCAATATTCAATTCGCCTCCAGGCAGGTTCTTAGTGGTAAATGCAGGTTGAATAGCAATAGGATCTACCGTAAGCATAGGATTTTTATTGCTGTAATCTGCTGAAGAAACGATGGTTTGTGATGAATCCGAAACTACTACATTCTCAAACTTAAATTCGCCGGAGCCATTTGTAACTGCATATGCTGTAAAGTACTTGTCGGGTATGCGCAATTTAACATTGGCTTTATTTAAAGGCATACCTGTTGAATTGCGTAAAATCCCGGTAATATTAATGCCTTGCTCTGGCGCAAAATATAGTGGCGGGAATTTATCTGAAAGAATGTTGGCGTACAAAAATCTACGATATCCCTGGGTTAACATTAGAATATCTAAATCTGCAGCAGTTTTATCTGTTGGACGATTAAAATAATAATTGGGCTTTTCAATATACCCTTTTAAATCAGATGTTAGCAGCAAATTACTTAAAATGGTAATTTCGGCGTTTTCATCATAAGGAACTTTTGTTTCGTCTATAACAGATACAGACAGATTCGCCTCAACAGGTAATTTATTGTCCGCTGCGGCAATACTAAGCTTTACTTTTTGTCTTTTACCATAAGTTGCTTTATCGGTTTTTAGGGTAATATTTAAGTCGTCCTGATTTTCTACAAATGCAATCCGTTCGCTTAGAGGTTGTCCCTCCCCAGAAAAGAGAGTGATTTGTACGATACCTGTTGGAAACTTGTCTTTAGGTATTGCTACATTTATGGCTTGCTGATTTAAGCCAATTTTTGCTGCATAACAAATCACTTCGCCCGATTTAGCAACCAGATATAACATCTTACCCTGATTTGCCGCAAAAAAATCAGTATTACTCAGGAATTTAACATTCAATTTTTCCGGGCTTGCTGTTGCATTAACTGTAAGTGTAATGCCACTTAAATTAACTTCTGGTAATTTATAGCTTCCAGTATAATTAGCAGGACTAGTAATATTGGCTGTATATGATTTACCGGCAGCTGGTACTAAAACAAAGACTCCCATACCTAAATGCTGTGAAGCCAAATTGGATACTATATTCCCTTCATTATCAACAATATTACCCTTTATATCGATTCCCTTTCCATCAGTTTTTACGGCTTTAAAAGCAACTTTAGAGGGTAGTTCACTTACTAAATCGCCACCTTCTGGGAAAAACTGGAGGTCAATTTTATTATTGGCAGATTTAAGAGGGAAGGTATTGCTAACAGGTTTCTCATCGGTTTCTATTACAGTAGTAAGTAATGCAGTGCCCAGCGATTTATCAGGAATGTTCAATACAAATACACCATTAATGTCGGTGTTGCCTTTACCTTTCGTTTGTTTATCGTCTTCATTAATTGTCCATGTAATTTTTTTATTTGCTAAAGGAGTGCCGGCAGGATTTTTATAAACTATTCTGGCATTTGCATTGGCTGTATTTTCTGAAAACGTAATATGTGTATTTACTTTATTATCCCCATTACCAACAGCAATCGTTTTGCTAAAGAAATAATCAGGATCAAAATTCATCATCCAACGCGTATAGGCTTTAATATGGTAATTCCCCTGCTTATAGAGAGGCGCAGCCAGTGCAATGCTTCCCCAGGCAGAGCTATTATTAACCGGCAGTTTTAGTGTTTGAATAATTGTATCCTGACTGCTGATAATGTCGACATATAAAATCTTGCTTAATGGAGAGGGCGTATGTATACCAGCAGTAAGATAGGCCTTAAACCAGATTGTATCGTCAACAGCATAATAAGGTTTATCAAAATGCAGATATACTTTTTCTTTAGGGTATTTTTTTGCAAAATTATCTGTTTTAGTAAGTATAGTATTTAAAACTGCAGTATCGGCGGATTGTGAAAAAGCAGAAATGCCAGAAAAAAGCACAAGTAAAGAAAAAAGAAAAGCGTCTTTAAAAACCTTCATTAATTTGAATTTTACAGTCTAAATGTAGGCTATTTATACCTATTAGCTGCAATTTGGCCTATATTTAACATATTTTTACAATTGAAGGAAACAAAAACACATCAATAAACGGGTGTATTTTCTTTTATTTTTAGTAGTAATCGAGCCAGAATTCATCAACACTACAACATGTTTAGTAGCAATAAAAGAAAAAATATCCCGTTCATATAACAGACTATAGGATTGTTGTTCCGGTAACAAATTTCTTACAAATTCCAGCCGTTAAACTTTTTTGAATATTATTAGTTTATCAATTACATTATATGCTAAGATAATTAATATGCCTACTAAAATCATAATCGTTGATGACGATCCGATTCATCATAAAATGATTAATCTTCTTATAAAATTATCTGAACTTGAAATTCAGTCAAACTCTTTTTTTCAGGCTTCTGATGCCTTAACATATATTTTAGAAAATAATGAAGTTGAGGCATTGCCAGATTTAATATTATTAGATTTATCTATGCCATTGGTATCCGGCTGGGGCTTTTTAGAACTTTTTGAAGCAGTGGTACCACGCTTAATTAAACCTGTTGACGTAATTATTCTAACTTCGTCTATAAGTTCTGAGGATAAAGAAAGAGCCTCGAATTACAACTGTGTTAAAGGATTTTTCTCAAAGCCATTAACGGAAGCCATACTTAAAGACATTACAAGTTCGTCTTTTACCTCGGTAAACAGAACCTCAAAATATTATAATTGAGTCTTTTTGCGTAAATAACATCAATTATCCGTTATTAATATACTTTCTGTATCTGACTAGATATTTATAAATTACCCGAGTAATTAATCAAGGCAATCTTATTAAATCTGTATGTCGATACAACCTGACGCATCATTCCTTTCTATTCTCGACAACGACTTCTATAAATTTACAATGCAACAGGGAGTTATTCGCTTATTTCCCGGAGCAAAGGCTAAATATAAATTTATAAATCGCGGAAAGCATTCGTTCCCAACCGGATTTTCTAAAGTGTTACGTAAAGCAGTTGATCAGATGGCTTTACTGAAACTCAGTGCAGCTGAAAAAGCTTTTCTGCAGGTGACATGCCCGTATTTAGATCCGGTTTATCTCGACTTTCTTGAAGGTTATCGTTACAATCCGGAAGAAGTAATTATTGAGCAGAGAAGCGATCAATTGGAAGTAAGTATTGAAGGGGCATGGTACCGTACTATTTTATGGGAAGTTCCTCTAATGTCGCTCATCTGCGAAATTTATTATATACAACATGGCTTGGAGCGTATAAGCGATGAAACTGTTATTGACATAACCAGACAGAAAATTGAAAGTTATAAAAGTTTGGGTATTACTGTAGCAGAATTCGGCACACGACGAAGACATTCTTACAAGGTGCATCGTTTGGTAATGCAAGCTTTAAAACAATACGGAGGCGAAACATTTATCGGAAGCAGTAACGTTCATATGGCAATGCTTTATCAGACTAAGCCAATAGGCACTCATGCTCATGAATGGTTTATGTTTCATGCTGCACGCTATGGTTTCAAAATGTCTAATGCTCTTGGCCTGGAACATTGGGTTCAGGTTTACCGCGGAGATTTAGGTATTGCTTTATCTGACACGTATACTACTGAAGTATTTTTCAATCAATTTGATAAAATGTTTTCGAAATTATTTGATGGCGTAAGACATGATAGTGGCGATCCTTTACTATTTGCAGATAAGGTAATTGCTCATTATCATCGTATGGGTATTGACCCAGCTACTAAAACCATTATATTTTCGGATGCTTTAAATTATGATAAAGTTGCCCGGATAGCGGAATACTGCCATGGAAAAATTGGCATGTCATTCGGTATTGGCACTAATTTTACCAACGATGCAGGCCCGGATGCATTGAATATTGTTATCAAAATGACCGATGCACATCCGCAATACGGTGAATGGACAGAGGTAGTAAAACTTTCGGATGAAAAAGGTAAGTATACAGGCAGTGAAAGGATGATTACTCTGGCTAAAACCATACTTGAGATTAAGTAAATATTTAGTACTTGTTAATTTTTTTTCATAGTAAAAAAGACAGAATTAATTCTAATTTTGTTTTAACACATTATCCACTACAATCACATTATTATACAAAGTATGGAATACAACATCCCTAAACTTTTACAAAAAAAGAGGAAAAACATTATTGAGCTATGGATTAAAAATCAACTTTCAGAAACTGGTCTGAGAGAGGACATTATCTCCAATGACGAGCTTAGGCAACAGTCTGAAGAGTTGATTGATTCTTTCGTAAATAACCTCAATCAGGAAAGTATAAATAATCCTGATGCTGCAGAGTTTGATACCGTTATCGAAATCCTTTCTGGTATATCTATCGTAAGAGCACGGCGAGGATTTAGTCCGCGGGAAACTGGTAAATTTATCCTGGGGTTAAAAGAAGCTCTTTTACAAATCTTACAACAAGAAATCAAGGATGATTTAAACACCCTTTACGAAGTAAGCTTACAAATAAGCCGCTTATTAGATAGCTTTAGTGTTATCACTTTTGAAACCTTTATTAAAGGGAGAGAAGAAGTAATATTAAGACAAACGGATGAAATTGCAGAAATATCTACACCCGTAATTCGTGTATGGGATGGAATTTTAGCACTTCCAATCATAGGTACTCTTGATAGTGCACGTACGCAGGTAGTAATGGAAAATCTTTTACAGGAAATCGTAGAAACCGGAAGCAGCATTGCTATTCTGGACATTTCTGGTGTACCGGCTGTAGATTCATTAGTTGCACAGCATTTAATTAAAACAGTTAGTGCAACCCGGTTAATGGGAGCTGAATGTATTATTAGCGGAATCCGTCCTGAAATAGCACAAACGATAGTGCATTTAGGAATAGATCTTTCTAATATCATCACTAAAGCTACTCTTGCCAGCGCTTTAAAGTTTTCGTTTCAGACCTTAAAGCTGGAAGTTAAAAGAATCACGACCGTAAAACAACTCAATTAAACAAATGGATAAAATTCCTATTTTAAAACTGGGTTCTTTTTTATTGGTTACCATTCAGGTTGATTTATATGATCGGCTGGCATTAAATCTGGAGGCAGATTTAGTTCAAATGGTGAATAAAACCAATGCAAAAGGAGTTCTCATTGATATATCGGCTGTTTCAATAGTTGATTCTTTTATGGGAAGAATTTTCGGCAATATTGCCAGCATGTGTAAAATTCTTGATGCTGAAACCGTAGTGGTTGGAATGCAACCGGCAGTAGCGATAACATTAATTGAACTTGGCCTGCCTTTAGCGGGTGTTCACACCGCTCTTGATATCGATAAAGGAATGAACTTATTGAGTTCCAAGATAGAAAAAGACTTGAGTGACGAGGATGAACCGGACGATGAGGATCAATGATAACACTATCTAAAGACTCAATGAAAATTGTTAAAGATCAGGATGTGGTTCCTTTTAGAGCCAGGGTGAAGGAGTGTGCCGTAAAAGTAAAAATGGGTTTGGTTAATCAAACCAAATTAATTACAGCAGCAAGCGAATTGGTGAGAAATATGTTGAAGTACGCACGAGGTGGAGAAACACTAATAGAAATTATAAATCAGGGAAGGGATAACGGAATACGTTTAACTTTTAAAGATAACGGGCCGGGAATTGCTGATATTCCTTTGGCAATGAAAGACGGATACTCGACGGGAAAAAGCTTAGGACTTGGCTTGCCTGGTGCAAAACGCCTGGTAAATGAATTCAATATAACAAGTGTAGTTGATAAAGGCACCACTGTAGTTATTGTAAAGTGGGCTAATGGTTAATACTACGCACACGAGTTATTGTGCAGACGACAGAAGCTATTTTTCATTATTAAAAAGAGATATTAACCGAAAGGCAGCAGATGCCGGTTTTGGATTAAAGAAATTAGGCGAACTTGATATTATAGTAGCTGAGATGACCTCAAATTTGCTGAAACATGCAGAAAGAGGTGAGCTCTTGGTCTGTATTGCCGGCGAAAAAAACCACGAGTACATTGAATTAATCTGTATTGATAATGGACCTGGCATTTCCGACCTCGACAAAGTAATGGTTGATGGAATGTCCACCAAAGGTACATTGGGCAATGGCTTAGGGAGTATTAAAAGGCTTTCTGACTATTTTGATATATATAGCTTAAAAGATTGGGGAACAATTTTACTTTGCCGGATCTTTAAAAATTCAGTATCCGAAAAAGAATCCTCAAAACGAGTAATTATACGTTCCTTGGTAGTAGCCAAGCCTGGTGAAATTGTTAGCGGTGACGGTAATATTTATAAAATCACACCTGACTATTTTAAAATATTAGTGGCAGATGGCTTAGGACATGGTATTCATGCTAATGATGCGTTTATTGCTGCTGCTGCTGCATTTAAAATATGCCCATATCATGATCCGGTTGAAATTATAAAATTTATTCATGAGTCTATTAAAAAAACCCGGGGTGTTGTAGGTACGGTTGCTGTCTATGATTTCAAGAATAAAGTTTGGAATCTTGCAGGAGTTGGAAATATTAATACCGGAATGATGAATTACCAAATGGTGCGGAATTCAATGTCGTATAATGGAATAATTGGTCATAACATACCTAATACAATGAAAAGCCTGGTAGTAGCATCACTTGATTTTCAACAAATGATTTTCTGCTCTGATGGTTTAAAAACGCGATGGGATAGTAGTAAGTATTTAGGAATTAATAAATGTGATTTAACGATATTTGCAGCTGCTCTATATAAAGATTATGCACGGAAAACGGATGATATGTCAATTGTAATTTGTAAGGTCTAGATATGATTGAGTTGATTAACTTAACCCTGGAAAATGAGATGGACCTCGTTTTGGCTCAAAAAAAAGCCTCTAAATTATCGGAAGTAATAAAGCTAACGATTTCCACTCAGGCAATTTTTGTTACAGCTATTGCTGAAATTTCCAGGGTAGTGATAGAATTTACCGATAATGGCATTCTCTCACTTGGATTAAAACAAGAAAATGACAGATTCTCCTTAGTTGGAATAATAAAATATGTACCAACTGAAGGTATAAAGATCCCGGAAGAAAATTACCATTATGCCAGGAAGCTTGTTCCTTTATTTGACATTTCAATTAGCGAAGAAATAACAGAGGTTACAATCAGTATTCAGTTACCAAAATCATTAAATCTAAACAATAAGAAAGTACAGCTTCTTATGGATTTTTTTGAAAGTGAACCACCAATATCTGCTTACGAAGAGGTAAAGAAAAAAAATCTTGAATTATTTCAAATAGCAGAAGTTAAGGATCAGCAGTTAAAACAATCCAAATATATAGATGAAAAGCGTAATGAATTTATCTCCATTGCAAGCCATGAGCTAAAAACCCCTATCACGATCATCAAGGCCTATACCCAACTTGTTTTATCAGGAAAAGAAAATTGCAGCGAATATATAAAGGGAATTCTTAAAAAAATTGATGCTCAATCTACTAAACTAACAAATCTTGTTCAGCAATTACTGGATACCTCAAAGATCGAAAATGGGAGGTTGGAATACAATTATAAAGCCATCAGCTTTAACAGTTATTTCGATGAAACATCATTTTTGATAACCCATATAATACCAGAACATAAATTAACTATTGAACTTGGTCCTGATATTAAAGTAAAGATTGATAAGGAAAGAATGGATCAGGTATTTTCAAATTTAATAAGCAATGCCGGAAAATACTCACTTCCGGGTAGTGCTATTCTACTCCGCACCTCAATTGATTCCAGAGGTGATTTGATTGTTTCGGTAACGGATGAAGGTATCGGTATGTCTGAAGTTAATATTGAAAAAATATTCGAAAAATTCTACCGGAATAAGCAGGTTATGAACGGATATTCAGGACTGGGAATGGGTTTGTATATTACTTCTAAAATAGTAACTGATCATGGCGGAAAAATTTGGGTCGAAAGTGTTAAAGATAAAGGATCGACATTCTATTTCTCGTTGCCTGGTGAAGCGGTTGCTCTGGAAATCTAAAAGCTGTATATACTTAATTACAATTCATAAATTACACCTTTTTCAGGAATTAATACACTATAGCCTTCAGTTTCTAACTCTGAAGCCAATGCATTCATACTTTCAGGCTCGCCATGTACCAGGAAAACTTTCTTTAAGGTGTCTTTATTCTGATGCTTTACTACGTTCACTAAATCAACATGATCTCCGTGCCCACTTAATAAATCAGTTCGCTTAATTGCAGCATATACAGGCAATTCCCGGTCCCGGATATGAACATAAGAATCGCCCCGCAATAATCTGTTTCCAAGTGTTCCTTTAGCACTGTAGCCTATAAAAAGTATGGTGCAATAATAATTTGAGATGTTATGATATAAATGATCCTGAATCCGGCCGCCTTCTAGCATTCCGGCTGAAGATACAATAATGCATGGTTCCAGATAGTTTGAAAGTTCACGGCTTTCTTTCATATCCTGGACGTAAAATAAATTTTCAAATTCAAAACCGTCGCCCATTTTCCGGTAGAAATCCTGAGCATCCTGACTTAAATGATTCAAGTATTTTCTGAAAATTTCAGTAGCGTAATTTGCAAGCGGACTATCGACAAATATTTTAACCCGTGGAAGCAGCCCTTTACTAAATATTTTGTTTAAAGAATAAACCAGTGCCTGCGTGCGGCCAATGCTAAATGCCGGTATAATTAAACGGCCGGGAGTTTTTATACAGGCATTTTCAATTTCTTCTATTAAAACTTCGTCAATGGTTTTGTCTTTTGTATGATAGCGCCCCCCATAAGTAGATTCGCAAACTAAAAAATCAATCTGTGGTAATTCCTCCGGATCTGCTAATACAGGATAATTCTTCCTCCCTATATCACCCGTGAAGGCTATTTTACGGGTAATTCCATGTTCTATAACAGTTAAAACAACAGAAGCCGCACCAAGTAAATGCCCGGCAGGAATAAGCTCTATTTCAATTTCTCCATTTAATCTGAATGGCTTATTAAAACTAAGCGTAACAAACCTTTCAGCCGTTTCCATTACATGTTTTTGCAAAAACAGCGGACGCGGGCCTGAACTATATTTTTTTCCTCTTCGTTTTTTCTTTTGTTTGCTTTCGAAAATATTAACAGAATCAAGTAAGAGTAATTCGGCTAAATCGGCAGTGGGAGAGGTGCATATTATTTGTCCGTCGAAGCCGGCTCTGATTAATGTCGGTAAATTTCCCGAATGATCGATATGTGCATGCGTTAGAATTACAACATCAATATCACCAGGATGGAAAGGAAAAAATTCATTTTCTTCCAAGCGGGTTTCACGTTCGTAATCCAGCCCACAATCGACTAGTATAGTGTAATTATTTATTTCAAGAAGATGCATACTGCCAGTTACCTGTTTCGCAGCACCCCAAATAGTTAACTTCATTTATTTGATTAAAGGGAAAAGGTTTATTATTGCGAATTAAAAATAATTTAGGCCTCGTACTGTAACTGACTAAGATATCTGTACAAGCCTTCTTCATTCTTTAATAACTCGTCATGGGTTCCACTTTCAATCACTATACCTTTTTCCAGAACAACTATTTTATCCGCTTCGCGAATAGTGGAAAGCCGGTGAGCAATAATTATTGAGGTTCTATCTTTCATTAAGATTTCTAAAGCTTCCTGAACCAGGCGCTCAGATTCTGAATCGAGCGAGGATGTTGCTTCATCAAGAATCAAAATTGCAGGATCCTTTAATAAGGCTCTCGCAATAGCAATGCGCTGACGCTGACCACCGGAAAGTTTAATACCACGCTCGCCAACAACTGTATCATATCCATCGGGCAGGCTCTGAATAAACATATGCGCATTTGCCTGTTGAGCAGCTTTTATAATTTCATCTTCCGTCGCTGTCAATTTACCATAGGCAATATTTTCTCTTATTGTGCCTCCAAATAATAAAACATCCTGAGGAACAATGGCAACCTGATTACGGATATCTGTGAGCGGATATGAATTCGATGGCCTGTTATCGAATAATATTTCTCCAGATTGCGGCTCATAAAATCTTAGTATAAGAGATGCAATAGTCGATTTTCCAGCACCACTTGGCCCAACAATAGCAACTCTTTCGCCAGCTCTGGCATCAAAAGACAGGCCTTTTAAAACCTCAATTTCTTTTCTTGAAGAATAAGAGAAGCGCACATCATTAAACGTTAATGCTCCTTTAATAAACTGTTTGGTTTGATTCTCTTCAGCCTTAATAGAAATGGGTTCATTTTCTTCTTCCAGAATTTCTAAGACACGTTCGGTTGCTCCTAAAGCTTTCTGAACATTAGCATACAAATCCGGGAAAGTACCCATAGCCGCCCCTACAAACATGGAATATAGAATATAAGTACTTAAGCTACCAATTGTTAAAACATTATGAAGTACCAGGGTGGACCCGTACCAGATTACAGCTACTATCGCTCCAAATAAGCAAAATACAATAAACGAGGAGAATCCGCCTCTTAAAGTTGCGCCTCTTAAAGCAATATCTACAACTTCTCTTAAGTTTTTATTATATCTGTTTACCTCATAAGCTTCATTATTAAAAGCTTTGACACTTGCAATTCCATTTAATGTTTCCTGCACCACTACATTAGATTCGGCAAGTTTATCCTGTGCCTGGCGTGAAATTTTACGAATAAGCTTTCCAAAAAGCACAGCCGAAATAACCAAGAGGGGTAATATTGCTAAATTGAAGTATGTAAGTTGCCGGGAAACAAATAAAAGAATAATAATACCGCCAGTGAAAATGATAATCTGTCTAACTATTTCAGCTAACGTGGTGGTTAAAGTATCCTGAATTTGAGAAAGATCGGAAGAAAGCCTGCTGTTTAACTCCCCAACTCTTCTATCATTAAAAAAAGACATTGGCAGTGTTATTAATTTAAAATAAGTGTCCCTTCTTAAATCTGCTATAGTTTTTTCTGCTACTTCGACAAATAATTTTACTCTGAAAAAAGAGACAAAGGACTGGATAAATAGAATTATGAATGCAACATATCCCAACGCATTTACGCTGGGATGAATAAATCCGAATTGATACTTGCCTTGCGCGGCATCAAACATTGCACCCAATAACGCTGGAATAGCTAAACCTGTTAAGCTAGATAAAAATAAAAAAATTAATCCGATAATAAACTTCCATTTATAAGGCTTTAAATAAAGTAATAAGCCTTCTGCCTTTTGCAGGCTTTGTTTATTTAGCTTTACTTTCGGAAGTTCTTCTTCAGCTGCGGTTCCACTATTAAATCTATTTCTTGCCATTAAACTGTTAAAATAAAAAGCACCTGTATAAGGTGCGCAAAATTACTCTTTTCTTTGCTTATGCAGCTTTTAGATTAATCACTTAAACGTAAATTAACTAAATTCAACACGAACAATATCGCCCAAATGCAATCCCAGCAAGCCGCTGGCATTTCCCTTGTTAATTGCTATTTCCAAATAATTACTTATTCCAAAAAGGCAAAGTTTTTCTCCTTCAGGAACCTCATTATAATGCCAGCTTAAGTGTGATATAGATTCATTTCTTTTGAAATACAATACAAAGTCGCGGTTTTGCTGAATCTTACTAAACAAATCTTTGGAAATATTAGTAATTACATTCTGAAATGAATCTACATGAATTACACTTCCTTTAATTACATTTTTTTCGATAACAGGCTGAAGGTTTACTTTTTCCTCCAATTCAGTTACCGGAATGCCAATACCAGTCATTTTGCCGCCATTGGCAAGGTAGGAAGCTGCTTTTGCAAAAATATCTGTTAGCGGAAAATGCAAAAACTTAAGATCCTGCATAATGTTTAATTCTACAATTTCTGTTGGCTTTTCATCAAACATCAATGAAAAAATACCATTGTCGGATCCAATAAAATAATGGCCCCGGTAGTGTACAGCAAGATATTTTGTATTCTGATCAAACACAGAATTAATTCCAATCAAATGAACAGTTTCTTTTGGAAAATATGGAAATGCGTTTTTTAAAACGAAAGCAGCTTGTTGAATGTTAAAAGCAGCAATATTGTGTGTAATGTCAATAATATTCACATTGGGACTTAAGCTCAGAATACTTCCTTTGAGTGCAGCCTGGTAAAAATCTTTGTAACCGAGATCGGTTGTTAAAGTAATTATAGCCATTAAAATATGAATATTTATTATTAACCTTGCGAGAGGCATATAATCTGCAAATATTGAATTTTAATTGCACATAAAGTCATGAAACTAAAAAAAATCTAACTTGAACGAATTAAAGATAGACCTTGAGCATATTAACCCCGTAACTATTTGGGGGACAAATAATGAGTATTTTGAAGTTATCAAAAAGCAATTTCCGAAGATTAAAATTGTAGCCCGCGGCAACGAGGTGAAGGTTTTGGGAGATGAAGCGGAAATTGCTATTTTCAATTCAAGATTTTCAAAAATCATTGAACATGTAGAGAAATTTCAGAATTTAACTACCAACGAACTTGAACGTTTATTGGATACTAAAATAACGTTAGAATCAGCCGGCGAATCGCCGCAGATTAATGGACCGGGTAGCGAAGCTATTGTGTTTGGCCATAATGGTTTGGTGGTTAAAGCCCGCACTGCCAATCAGCGAAAAATGGTTGACAGCATAACCAGAAATGATATACTCTTTGCCATTGGGCCAGCCGGTACCGGTAAAACGTATACAGCCGTGGCCCTGGCTGTGAGAGCTTTGAAAAATAAAGAGATTAAACGTATAATATTAACCAGGCCAGCAGTAGAAGCCGGTGAAAACCTCGGATTTCTTCCGGGAGATTTGAAGGAAAAAATAGATCCGTATCTACGTCCTTTATACGATGCGCTTGACGATATGATACCTCCCGAAAAATTAAAAATTTATCTGGAAAACCGCACCATAGAAGTAGCACCTTTAGCATTTATGCGTGGCCGGACGCTGGATAACTGTTTTGTGATTTTGGATGAGGCACAAAATACTACCGATATGCAAATTAAAATGTTTTTAACGCGTATGGGTCCATCTGCCAAGTTTATCGTTACCGGTGACGTTACTCAAATAGATTTACCGAAAAAACAGCAATCAGGATTACAAACTGCATTGAGAATTTTAACAGATATAAAAGGCATTGATATCATTTATCTTAATGGAGATGATGTTGTACGACATAAACTTGTAAAACAAATACTTAAAGCTTACGGAGATATTCAATAGAAAGAAATAATGATCAGAATAGAATAAAATGAGGGATTTATTGTAATTAACCTTCATTAAACTTTATTTTTGTTAATTATTCATTTCACTTATTACTATTCAAGCTCAAATTAATGTCAGCTATAAAAGAAACGCATTTTCAGTTCCCTAATCAAACTAACTTTTATAAAGGTAAGGTACGTGATGTGTATACCATCGATAATAAACTGTTAGTAATGGTGGTGTCTGACAGAATATCTGCTTTTGATGTAGTATTGCCGGAAGCAATTCCTTTTAAGGGACAGGTTTTAAATCAGATTGCTGCAAAGTTTTTAGATGCAACCCAAGATATTGTTCCGAATTGGGTACTTGATGTTCCGGATCCAACGGTAACCATTGGCAAGATATGTGAACCATTTAAAGTGGAAATGGTAATCAGGGGATATCTTGCAGGACATGCCTGGCGGGAATATAGTGCAGGTAAACGCGAAGTTTGTGGCGTAGCTCTTCCGGAAGGATTAAAGGAAAATGATAAACTTCCTGAACCTATTATTACGCCTACAACAAAAGCATCTGTTGGGCACGACGAAGATATTTCGAGAGAAGACATTCTTAAAAAAGGCATTGTTTCTGAAGAGGATTATTTCCAATTAGAGCAATTTACCCGTCTTTTATATCAACGAGGAACAGAATTAGCTGCAGAACGTGGATTAATACTGGTAGATACCAAGTATGAATTTGGCAAAGCCGATGGAAAAATAAACCTGATAGATGAAATTCATACTCCGGATTCGTCCAGGTACTTTTATAAAGAGGGATATGAAGAGCTACAAGCCAAGGGCGAGCCTCAAAAACAATTGTCAAAGGAGTTTGTACGCAAATGGCTAATTGAAAATGGCTTTCAGGGAAAAGAAGGCCAGACAATTCCGGAAATGACACCAGAACTTGTCAAATCAATTTCAAACCGGTATATTGAACTTTATGAACATATTACAGGCGAAACGTTTATAAAATCAGATTCTCCTGAAATTCATAAGAGAGTAGAAAAAAATATCAACGATAGTTTAAGTCGTTTAAAATGAAAATAATTTTATAATATTGTAATTTAAGCATTTATTTACAGAAAGATATATGAAGTTCTCAATTGATAAACACGAGAAGTACGTTTTAATAAAATTGAACGAATCTAAGCTTAACAGCTTAATCTCTCCTCAGCTTAAATCAGAATTCATTCTTATTAATACAGAAGGTTTACGAAACGTAATACTCGATCTTTCGGCAGTTAAATATTCCGATTCTTCTGGTTTGAGCAGTCTGCTTGTGGGACACAGGCTATGTAAAAATTCTGACGGAAGTTTTATTATTACCGGTTTAAATGAGAATATAAATCGTTTAGTAACTATATCGCAATTAGAAAACGTTCTTTCCATCGTTCCTACAGTTGAAGAAGCAATTGATTTGATTTTTATGGAAGAGATTGAACGAGAATTAAAAAAAGAGGTAAGATAATTGGCTGATTAGCATGCATGAGATTTGATGTAACTATTTTAGGTAGCAGCTCTGCAACTCCAATTTATAACCGAAACCCCAGTTCACAGCTTTTAAATATTAATGACCGCTATTTCTTAATTGATTGCGGGGAAGGTACCCAGGTTCAGCTTATCAGAAATGGTATCAAGGCGCAGCGTATCGAGCATATATTTATCAGCCATCTTCATGGCGATCATTATCTTGGTTTAGTTGGTTTATTGTCTTCGCTCCATTTAAATGGACGGACAAGGGCAATGTACGTATATGGACCACCAGAATTGATGGAAATTCTTGATATCCAGTTTAAATACTCGCAAACTCAGCTTAGATACCCGCTTATCTTTAAGGCCACACAAGTCAATCATCCCGAAAAGATCTTTGAGAGTAATGATATTATTATTGAGACTTTCGCCTTAGATCATCGCATTCCCTGTACTGGCTTTAAGTTTTCACAGAAAAAGCGAACAAGAAAAATCAGAAAGGAAATCTTTGATGAGCTCAAAATTCCGATTGATTTTATTCCTGAATTAAAGAAAGGTGCAAGCTATACCAATAAAGCGGGGAGGGTATTTTCTGCAGATGAGCTAACCATTGAACCGCCACAACCTAAAAGTTATGCATATTGCTCTGATACAATTTGCAGTTGGACTTACCTGGAAGAAATTAAAGGCGTAGATACTTTATATCATGAAGCAACTTTTATGCATGATATGCATAGCCGTGCCGAAGAAACATTTCATACCACGACTTTACAAGCTGGTGAGATTGCAGTCAGAGCCGGAGTTAAGCAATTATTGATTGGCCATTTTTCTGCCCGCTACCGCGAACTGGAACCTTTATTGGAAGAATGTAAAGCTGTTTTCGAAAACACGAGGCTGGCGATTGAAGGACAAACCTTTGATATTTGACTTTCAGAAGCTTAATCATGCTTTAAACTGAATTTAAAACATGATTAAATTACTTCAATACATTTTTAATCTTTCCTGCCACCAAACACAGAGAAACTTACATAGCGTTTAGGGTTAGCTTTTAAATCTATCATAAGTTTATCCAGATTAGCAGAAGCGTTATTTAAATTATTATAAAGACCTTCATCGTTAATTAATTGCCCTAATGACCCCTGGCCGCTATTTACTCTGTTAATGGCAGATTGTATATCAGCTACAGCTTTATCTGCATTCTTTACTGTAGTCTCAAAATCTGCACGGGCAAATTTATCGCTTACTTGCTCCAGATTGGACATAATCGCGTTAATCTTTTGATTGTTATTTTTAAAGTTTGCAGACACAGACTCAAGATTTCCCATAATTATCGCTATACGAGTACTTTCAATGCCTACAAGGTTGTCAACTTGTCTTGTGGTTCCTTCCAGAGTTTCAAGCGTTTTGGCAATACTTGCAAAGCTTTTATTAAAGTTTTGTTGAAAATCCGGACTGATTGTATTGTTAATTGAAGTCAGCACAGAATCAAGTCTGCCAATAATCTGTTCGGCTTTTTTCTGAATAGGTTGTACCTGTTCCATTAAATTCTTTTCAGTGTTGGCTACTAAAGTATCCCCATCGTTAGCATATATCTTACTGTTTCCTAACTCGAAAACAATTGCTTTCCCACCTAATAAATCTGTACTTTCCAGTCGTGCAATTGTGTTTTTAGGAATTTCGTATTCAGGATTTATTTTAAATTGTGCCAAAATGCTTCCGCTGGGTTCTAATTGCAAGCTCGAAACCCTGCCAATCTGATACCCATTAACTAAAACTGGTTTTGATACTGTTAAACCTTCGACACTTGGATATCGGGCGTAAAATTCATTCTCGCTGGAAAAAACATTATTTCCTTTAAGAAAACTATAACCTAATACTAATATAGCTATTGCTACAGCTGCCAGAATTCCGACTTTGGTTTCGTTTGTAATTTTCAATTGTTCTTATTTAAATGATAGATATAGGTACTACTGTATCTCTACTTGTTTTTTGTACGTTTTTATTGCATTTAACAAACAACTTACAATTTCGTTTTGACCATAATCAGAAGTCATATATTCTTCTTCCTGCGGGCTGCTAATAAAACCGATTTCTGTTAATACCGCAGGCATACCTGCTTTTGCAAGAACGGCTAAACCCAGCTCTTTAACTCCTCTGTCAATTCTCCCGGTTGCTGTGTATTCGCTTTGCATTAATGTCGCCAGCTTAATACTTTGATCCCTGAATTGATTTTTCATTAGAGAAAAGATAATAAAACTTTCCGGATCATTTGGATCAAATCCATCATAATTATCTTTATAATCCTTTTCCAGAAGCAAAGACGCATTTTCGCGTAGTGCGGCATCCTGCTGACCAAGACGATTGAATCCAGACACAAATGTCTCGGTGCCACGTACGGAGCTACGGTTTCGCATATTGGATGGCATTGAATTACAGTGTATCGAAATAAAAATATCTGCTTTTACCTTATTGGCCAAACCGATGCGTTCGTAAAGTGGGATAAAAACATCTTCAGTTCTGGTGTAAACCACTTTTACGTCAGGAAGTGTTTCTTCAATCATTTTTCCTAATCTAAGCGAAACTTGCAAGGCGACGTCTTTTTCCCGGGCAATTAATCCGCGAGTGCTACCATCGTGGCCACCGTGGCCGGCATCAATTACAATTGTTTTAATACGATATGGCGCTTTGACTGAATCATCAGCAAAAGAAATCCTGGAAAATATTAAAATTAAAAAGGTTAAAAAAATAGCTTTATTCAAGTATTTATATATAATTAATTGATGTTTAATAATTGAAAACATAGTTTGTTTAACGTAATTCTACTTGTTTTTTATAATTTCCGATAGCAGCAACAATGTTTTGAACAATTTCATTTTGTCCGGCTTCAGACATCAGGTAACGTTCCTCTTCCAGATTGCTGATAAATCCTACTTCTGTTAATACTGCTGGCATTCCGGCGCGCTGTAATATAAGAATATTCTGTTCTTTTACCCCTCGGTTTATTCGTCCCGCAGCTATATATTCATTCTGCATTAATGTTGCAAGCTTAATACTTTGATCCCTGAATTGATTTTTCATCAAAGAAAAAATGATCATACTTTCAGGATCTTTAGGGTCATAACCTCCGTATTTAGATTTATAATCTTTCTCTAACAGTATGTCGGCATTTTCTCTGATAGCTACATCCTGCTCATCAATCCGGCCAAAACCTGCCACAAAAGTTTCAACTCCTTTAATTCCGGTTCTGTTAGAATGGTTGATAGGCATCGAATTGCAATGAATGGATATAAACAAATCCGCTTTTACCCGGTTAGCCAGGTTAGTTCTGTTTTCATTTGGAACAAAAATATCAGACGTTCTGGTATAAACCACTTTTATATCAGGATAAGTTCTCTGAATTGCTTTTCCTAAACGCAAAGCAACCTCTAATGTTATTTTTTTCTCGGTAGAATGCTTTCCCACTGCTCCGCCGGCTTTTCCGCCATGTCCGGCATCAATTACAATCGTTTTTATACGATAGGGGGCACTTGTTGAGTTAATAGTAAATGATAAAAACAGCAGAGATGTTAAAAAAAGCGAAAAATAACTAAGCAAGCTTCTCAATGGGTTTATTTTCATTAATTTTGGGCTGTATTTTATCATTGCAAAAATAATATTCATCATCTAATTTGAAATTTATCAAGAAGCTTTTTGTGAAAAACCTGGGTTTAGTTCTATTGATAATGTTAAGCTTTGATACATATGCTCAACAAAACTTTTTAAAACCCGACTCTTCAAAACTCATTCAGTCAAATAGAGATTCTTTAGCTTTAACGGATACTTTATCAAAAAATTCTAAATCTGTATCCGGATTAAGCTCCGAAATTCATTATTCTGCCGATTCTATAAAATTTAGCATCGACGAAAGTATAGTATATCTATATGGCAATGCGCGAATATCGCACGAAGAGATGGAATTATCATCAAGCTTTATTCGATTAGATCAAAAAAACCGACTTTTATTCGCCAGCGGGTTAAAAAACAAGTACTCTATTTTTAAAGGAAGACCTATTTTAAAACAAGGAACAGAACCTCCCGTTACGGCAGATTCATTAACTTTTAATTTTGATACCAAGCGTGGTAAATCTTTTGGAACACTCACCGAGATTGACGGTGGCTATATACAGGCGAATGAATTTAAGAAAAATGAATATAACGAGGGCTTTTTTAAAAATGGTATTTACAGCACGTGTAGCTTGCCAGAGCCATATACCCATTTTGGCATTCATATAACCAAGGGTATTGTAACTGAGAAACAAGTTATAAGCGGGCCGGCATACCTGGTAATTGAGCATGTTCCTTTGCCGCTTGCACTTCCTTTTGGTTTCTTTCCAAAAACAAATAAACGCGCGTCGGGACTGTTATTTCCAACTTTTGGAGAAGATGGAACCCGTGGTTTTTTTATGCGTGGATTAGGCTGGTATTTTGGTATAAACGATTACTGGGATGCCGAACTTAGAGGAACTCTTTATAGCAAACTATCCTACGATACAAACCTGCAGGGAAGATACCGGAAAAATTATAAATATAGCGGTGGTGTAAATCTAAGTTACGCTTCTATTAGAAACGGAAATGGTATCGAAGGAACTCCTGGCGCGAAACCAAGTACGAGTTTTAACATTCAGTGGACCCATTCCCAAAGTGCAGAAGCTAATCCCGGTACCAGCTTTTCTGCAAATGTAAATGTGGGCTCTAGTTCGTACTTTAGAGATACCAGGGTTGCAGGCGACAGGTTGGAACAAGCTACCAATAACAGTATTTCATCTGGTATCAGTTATCAGAAAACTTTTGCAAACAACCTGTTTAACTTTGGAGCCACATTACGGCATAATCAAGACATGACCCGTAAATTAGTTACACTGGATTTGCCAACATTTAATTTGGGTATGAGTACTCTAAATCCATTTCAAAATAAGAATAACGTAGGCGATCCTAAATGGTATGAGCGTATTTCGGTGGGTTACAGCATGCAGGGTTCAAACTCTATCGATAATGTTCATGAAGACTCGTTGTTTAGAAAAAAAACATTGCAACAATTTAGAAATGGAATTCAGCATAGTATACCTGTAAGTATGTCGTTTAATGTGTTGAAATATTTTCAACTTAATTCAGGGATCAGTTATGGCGAACGCTGGACATTGCAAACCATCAGAAAAAGCTATGACGCCAATGTTATTGGTAAGATACGCACAGATACAGTACAAGCTTTCAGAAGGAATTATGATTATTCCTTAAATGCCGGACTTACCACTAAAGTTTATGGAACAATGAACTTTAGAAAGGGTAATCTAGTTGCCATAAGGCACGTACTAACCCCAAGTTTTAGTTTCTCTTACCGGCCGGATTTTAGTGGAAATAATTTCGGTTTTTACAAAGATATCACTGGAATTCCTTCGGATACTACTATTCTGAATACACGGTATTCTATTTTTCAAAACTCTCCCGGTGGTGGCCCCGGATTAGGAAAATCGGCTAATCTTAATTTTTCTTTTGAAAATAATGTAGAAGCTAAGGTTAGAACTAAAAATGATACCACAAGTGCCTATAAAAAAGTTCCGATTATACAGGGCTTAAGCTTTAGTGGAAATTACGATTTTGAAGGACAGGATTTACAAAAACTTTCCATCATATCATTTGGCGGCCGTACAGCTTTTTTTAATCAGAAGTTGGGTATTTCCTTTAATGGAAGTTTAGATCCATATCGTCTTGACAGCCTTGGCAGAAACAGAGTTGATTACTTATTTAACGAAGGTAAAATAGCCCGGCTTGCAAGTTTTTCTTTTTCGACCGGATTTAACCTGAATCCCAGCGCATTTAAACGCCGGCAGGAAGATTTAACCAATAAGCAGAACAATCCTAATACTACTCAGCAACAGCAACAGGATATTTCTGAAATATTAAGAAATCCAAACGGCTTTGTAGACTTTAGCGTACCCTGGAATTTAAGTGCATCCTATAGCTTTTTCTTTTCTAATAACGGGATAACTAAGAGCATAACAAATAACTTGAATTTTAACGGTGATTTCAGTGTAACTCCTAAATGGAAAATCAGCTACCAGTCTGGCTGGGATTTCAAAGCTCAAAAGTTCAGTACAACTTCTTTGGCAATTAACCGCGACTTACATTGCTGGGATTTGGCAATTAACTGGGTTCCTTTTGGTTTATACAGAAGCTATAGTGTAGATTTAAGGGTAAGGGCTTCAATACTCCAGGACTTGAAACTTAGCCGCAGAAGTGCTTCTAATTACGGCGGATACTATCAATGATATTAGCTGAAATAATAACAATAGGTGATGAGATTCTTATAGGCCAGATTGTTGATACCAATTCTGCCTGGATTGCTCATAAATTAAACGAAGCGGGTATTCGTGTAAAACAAATAACTTCAGTTTCGGATGATAAGACTCATATTCTAGAGGCACTTAAAGCTGCATCTCAACGGGCACAAATCATTATAATTACAGGAGGCTTAGGTCCCACTAAAGATGATATAACTAAAATTACTCTGGCCGAATATTTTAATACAGGTCTTAAACGCGATGAAGCAACCTTATTAAATGTAACCCGGATCTTTGAAAAATATAACAGGCCTTTACTGGCAGTAAATGTACGCCAGGCGGATGTTCCTGCCAATTGTACGGTTTTGTTAAATAAGAATGGGACTGCCCCCGGAATGTGGTTTAACCATGAGGATAGAATTTATATATCTATGCCCGGAGTGCCTTTTGAAATGATGTACCTTGTAGAAGATGAAGTCTTACCTCGATTAAAGGAACAATTTAAGCTCGATTCAATAGTCCATCAAAATATATTAACAGCTGGAATTGGGGAATCATTTCTGGCTGAAGTTATTTCTTTTGTGGAAGATTCATTACCGCCTCATATTAAACTTGCTTATTTACCCAAACTTGGCCAGGTAAAGCTCCGTTTAAGTGCCTATGGCGGAGATGAAACAGAATTAAACACCGAAATTAAATTTTATGTTGATCAGATAATTGCTTTAATAAGCGAATATGTGGTAACCACAGAAGATAAACCGCTGGAAAGGGTAGTTTTAGATTTCATGGAAAATAGAAGCTTAACTTTATCGGTTGCCGAAAGCTGTACAGGAGGATATTTGTCGCATTTATTTACTCAACATGCTGGTTCCAGTGCGGTGTTTTTAGGTGGGGGAATTACATATTCCAACGATTTAAAAACAAAAATCCTGGGCGTTTTACCTAATACACTCAGTACCTATGGTGCAGTTAGCGAAGAAACAGTAAAAGAAATGGCTAAGGGTGCAATCGCCAATTTCAAATCAGATTATTCAGTTGCTATCAGTGGAGTTGCGGGACCTGGCGGAGGAACAGAAGATAAACCCGTTGGAACAGTGTGGGTTGCTGTAACGGGAAAAGAAAAAACAATCGCTAAGAAGTTTCAATTTAGTGGTCGTCGTTTACAGAATATCGAAAGAGCAGCAGTAAATGCGTTGGTATTACTTTTCAACATCCTTAAAGAAGAACACCATTAACCACTAAAAAGGTTTATTTTTGCGAATTGCTTGTTATAAATATGGCTCAATTTAATCTGATACTTCCAAAAATGGGCGAAAGCGTTGCCGAAGCTACCATAGTTAAATGGTTAAAGCAACCCGGCGATAATATAGCGGAAGACGAAGCTGTTGTAGAAATTGCGACCGATAAAGTTGATTCTGATGTGCCTTCTCCTGTTACCGGTAAATTGATAAAGTATTTGTTTCAGGAAAATGAAGTCGCTTTGGTTGGAGATATCATCGCTCTTATTGAAGTTGAAGGAGAAAATGTATCTAAAATCACAGAGACCGATTCTTATAATAACATTTCTAAAAATGAGATTCTACCATCGGTAAGCAAGGAAAAAGCTCAACAAGCAGAAAAGTTAAATAATGCATTTGAGATAAACATTCCTGGAATAGAGCTGGTAGAGACGCATGAAACCGAAGCTTCTGCAACATTCCAATCTTCCAGGTTTTACTCTCCGCTTGTTAAGAGTATCGCTGCCGAGGAAAAAATTTCTGGCGAAGAACTTGATAAAATTGCAGGAACCGGTGCTGAAGGACGGGTAACCAAACAAGATATATTCGATTATTTAGCAAAGAGAACTGCTAACTCATCCTCAATAATTGCTCCGGCTACCGAAGTTGAAAGAAATAGCTCTATTCATCATACACCAGCAAATTATGTGGCTTCTGGAAATGATGAGATTATAGAAATGGACAGAATGCGAAAGCTGATAGCTGAGCATATGACCATGAGCGTACAAACTGCTCCACATGTAACTTCATTCGTAGAATCTGACGTAACGAATCTGGTTAAATGGAGGGAGAAAAATAAAGCTGTTTTTGAAAAGAAGATAGGAGAGAAGATTACATTTACCCCGATATTTATACAAGCTGTTGCAAAAGCCATCAGAGATTTTCCAATGATTAATATCTCTCTTAACGGAACCCAGATAATCAAAAAAGCCGATATTAATATTGGTGTTGCTGCAGCTTTACCTTCAGGAAACCTGATAGTACCTGTAATCAAAAAAGCAGATCAATTAAACTTAGTGGGTTTAACAAAGGCGGTTAATGGCTTGGCATACCGGGCTAAAAACAATAAGCTTCAACCGGATGAAGTAATGGACGGAACTTTTACAGTAACCAATATTGGCTCATTCGGCAATATTATGGGTACTCCAATCATTAATCAGCCACAAGTGGCTATTCTTGCCATTGGAGCTATTCAAAAGAAGCCCGCTGTAATTGAAACAGAATTTGGCGACATGGTAGGCGTTCGTCATAAAATGTATCTATCATTATCTTATGATCACCGGATTGTTGATGGTGCGTTAGGGGGATTATTCTTAAAGAAGATCAGCGATTATCTGGAAGCCTGGGATATAAATTTTGAAGTTTAATCTTCAAAAAGCTACATTTTTCCTGATTTAAATCTAACTATCTTGTTTTTGTAATTGGCTTAACGGATCTTCAATTGCCGGGCTCTTCAGAAATTTTATAATTTCATAAGTTAAGATACCTGTTTCAATTAAAAAACCGTCATGGCCATAAAAGGAATCGATTTCCAAATAGGATGCTCCCGGGATTTTTTCTGCCAGGAATTGTTGTTCTACAGGTGGAAATAATAAATCGGAACTAATTCCAATCACCAGCGTTCTTGCTTGAATACGTTTTAAGGCTTCTGTCACAGAACCTCTGTTACGACCTACATTATGGCTATCCATTGCTTTACTTAAATACCAGTAGCTATACGCATTAAACCGTTTAACTAATTTATCGCCCTGGTAGTTCTGATAAGAGGAAGCCTTGAAATTATCTGTTTTATCCAGCGATTCTTCTTTTTGAGAATTTCCATAGGTTTCATAGTTCCGATACGACAATAGTGCAATGCTTCTTGCAGCTTTTAGCCCTTTTTGGCCACCTTCAGGTATGTTATCAAAAAAAGTAGAATCGCTCTCTATGGAAAGTCTCTGACTTTCATTAAATGCAATTCCCCAAGGAGAATGTATGGCGTTTGTTGCCATTACAATCAGTTTCTTTATTCGCAAAGGTTCGGCAATGGCCCATTCTAGCGCCTGCTGTCCCCCAAGAGAGCCTCCAATCAAAAGATTAATATCCTCTATTTGTAGATGATCGGCTAATAGTTTATGCACCGCAGCCATATCCCGAACATTAAACTTAGGAAAAGATAAGTAAAAGGGCTTGTTCGTTTCCGGATTAATGCTTAGTGGAGAAGTGGTGCCATAATGTGAACCTAAAATATTGGCACAAACTATAAAGTGATCTTTAGGATTGAAAATATCGTCTTCGCCAAATAAGCCATTCCACCAATCGAATACATCAGAATTTGCTGTTAATGCGTGGCAAACCCAAATTACATTATCCTTTTTACTATTTAAAGCTCCAAACGTTTGATAAGCAATTTCTAATCCTGAGATTTCATCTCCACTTTCAAATCTGAATGTATTTTTATATGTAAATTTTGTTGTACTCATGTTTGGCAAAAATGTAGAAGTGTGTTACTTCTTGCATTAATAATTTATTATAATGTGCAGGTTATTTAATAGCATTTTTAATACTAAAGGGCGCACAACAATCAAATTCGGAAATAACAGGATTTAATACGACGGAGAGAGACAATGCCTTTTTTTTGTTCATGGTTTTACACAATTTATATTTTCCCCGGGGCTTTCCGGGAACAGGATTTGGCACCTTTTCCGGTAAGTTCCGGTAGGTTGTCAGCGGGTCGTGGAGCCTGTTCTCTCACCGCTTCTTTATAAATCAAAACCTTTTAGGGTATTTGACAGATTTAATATTACTACTAAATTCTGTCAAATATAACATGAAAATGCTTCGTTTGCCAAATTATTGACGCTTTTATTTTAAAGCCTGAGCTAAATCCATAATTAAATCATCAATATATTCTAAACCAACAGATACCCTAAGCAAGTTATGTGGAGTTTGTGTATCAGGCCCTTCTACAGATGCCCGGTGCTCAATAAGACTTTCCACTCCGCCAAGGCTGGTGGCTCTTGTAAATAACTGAAGCTTGTTAGAGACATTTCTGGCGTCATCCGAATTTCCTTTCACCGTAAAAGAAAGCATTCCCCCAAAATCTTTCATTTGAGATTTTGCAATTGTATGAAATGGATGATCTGCTAAACCCGGATAAAATACCTGTTCGATTCCTGAATGTGATTGAAGAAAAGAAGCGATTTTTTTAGCATTTTCTGCATGGCCGCGCATTCGGTAAGGCAATGTTTTAATTCCCCGAACGGTCATGTAGCAATCAAATGGTGAGGGTACTGCACCCGATAGTGTTTGAATTGTTTTAATCTTCTCCCATATTTCATCCTTGCTTTTAGCAATTAAGGCGCCTCCTAAAACGTCACTATGTCCTCCTAAATACTTCGTTGAAGAATGCATTACTAAGTCAGCACCAAAATTCAATGGATTTTGAAATACTGGCGTAGCAAAGGTATTATCACAGCAAACCCGTATGCTGCTTTTTTGGGCCAGACTTACTAAGGATCTTATATCGGTGATTTTCAATAATGGATTAGAGGGCGATTCGATCCAAATTAGTTTAGTATTGGGTTTAATTGCAGCTTCTACAGCATCCAAATCAGATAAATCCAGATAATCGACCGTTAAAATCTCTTTAAAAACAGTATTAATAAGATTTCGCAAACCGTGATACATATCGTCAGGTGCAATAATATGGCTACCAGGAGGCAAAGTCTGCAATACAGCCGACCCAGCTGCATTTCCTGATGAAAAAGCACAGGCATCCACACCATTTTCTAACTTTGCCAATACGTTTTCCAGCGATTTTCTATTGGGATTATCTGCCCTTATATAACTGAAGCCACCCGGATATTCTCCATCTTCGCCCCGCTCAAATGTTGTAGAAAGTGTTATAGGCTGAATAACAGCTTTTGTAGTTTCATCGGTATGGTTACCTGCATGTATTGCAATAGTTTCGATGTTCATAATATAGGTGTTTTAACAAAATTAGATTTTCTGATTCATAATTGCATGATTGAATAAAAAGTATTGTTGCAACAAAATGATAGTACTTTTTCTGCCTTTATTGTATTTTTGTGACGATGGATGCCGAACATACACTTCACACTCTTCTGCTAAATAACAACCTTGATCCGGAACTAAAAGCAATCGCTCAAAAGATACTTAACGATGAACGGATTAGTTTTGATGAAGGTGTAATTCTATATAAAAAAGGCGAGTTAGGATACCTTGGTACGCTTGCTAATTACATCCGCGAAAAGAAACACGGGGATTTTACATTCTTTAATCGTAATTTCCATATCGAACCTACAAACCTGTGTGTTTATGATTGTAAGTTTTGTTCTTACTCAAGGCTAATCAAACAAAAAGAAGAGGGTTGGGAGTATACTATGGACGAAATGCTCGACATAGTAAAAAAGTACGATGGGCAGCCGGTTACAGAGGTGCATTTAGTAGGTGGAGTATTGCCTCAGTATAATTTAGAATTTTATTCTCAGTTATTCAGAAATATTCGTTTACACCGACCTGAACTTCATATTAAAGCATTAACGCCTGTAGAATATCATTACATATTTAAAAAGGCTAAAATAGATTATGCCACTGGAATGAAGCTGATGAAAGAGGCTGGTTTAGATTCTATACCAGGTGGCGGAGCTGAAATATTTCATCCTGAAGTTCGTGTTCAGATTGCAAAGGATAAATGTACCGGAGAACAGTGGCTACAAATTCATGAAGAATGGCACAAGCTAGGTCAGCGTTCTAACGCAACAATGCTTTACGGACATATCGAAGAGTATTGGCACAGAGTGGATCATATGGAACAACTTCGTCAGTTACAGGACAGGACTGGTGGTTTTCAGACATTTATTCCGTTAAAATTCAGAAATCAAGATAACCAAATGTCACATGTTTCCGAAGTTTCCATAATTGAAGATTTAAGAAATTATGCCATTTCCCGGATTTACATGGATAATTTCGATCACATAAAAGCCTATTGGGCAATGATTAGCAGAGAAACAGCTCAATTATCACTTAATTTTGGTGTTGATGATATTGATGGCACGCTTGATGATACCACCAAAATATATTCAATGGCCGGCGCCGAAGAGCAAAACCCGGCTATGAGTACTAAAGAATTGGTTGAACTTATTAAAAGTGTGGGGCGCCATCCGGTAGAACGCGATACATTGTATAATGTAGTTACCGACTATAAGAATGTAGCGTTTGAGGAAGCGTCCAAAGCCCGGGTTTATAACAACGCACCAGTAACAAATTAATAATTGGAGAAAACGATTTACCTGATTCGCCACGGTGAAACAGATTTAAATAAGAGGGGAGTGGTGCAGGGAAGAGGTATGGATACCGATTTAAATGCACATGGAAAGAGTCAGGCCGAAGCATTTTATGAAGCATATAAAGATGTTCCATTTGATAAAATTTATACTTCAACATTAAAACGCACGCATCAAACGGTTCATAAATTTATTGAAAAGGGCATTTCATGGACACAATATGCAGGATTAGATGAGCTTGCATGGGGAATTCATGAAGGCAAAGAAAGTACCGAAGAAATGCGCATTGCATTTAACGAGATGCTGGAAAGATGGACACAAGGGCATTTGCATTTAAAGTTTGAAAAAGGCGAAAGTCCTTTGGAAGTTAAAGAAAGGCAGCTTGAAGTTTTAGAAAGATTGATTGAAGAGAATGAAGCTAAAACCATATTAATTTGTATGCATGGCAGAGCAATGCGACTGTTTCTTTGTCTTTTAACAAATCGCTCGATTTCTGAAATGGAGGAGTTTCCTCATCAAAATACGACCCTTTATAAATTGCACTTCGACGGAAATAATTTCGAAATAGTTGAATTCCATAATACGGACCATTTAAAATTTCTTTGTGAGCAAGATTAGAGTTTCAGCAGTATCTTATACAAATACCGAACCTTTTAATTACGGATTACAACATTCAGAGGTTCTTAACAAAATTGATTTAAGCTTCGATCATCCTTCAGATTGTGCTCAGAAACTAATTGACGATGAAGTAGATATCGGATTAGTGCCTGTCGCCGCATTATTAAATATTCCCCAATATGAAATTATATCCGATTATTGTATTGGAGCTAATGGCGCTGTTAATTCGGTATTTATTTTTAGTAATAAATCCATTGATCAGATAGCAACTTTACGTCTGGATTTACAATCGAGAACATCGAACAATCTCGCCAAAGTTCTATTAAAAAATTATTGGAAAGTACATCCTGTTTATTCTCAAGATTCAGAAACCGATGCTTTTGTAGAGATTGGTGACAGAACGTTTGGAAAGGCAGATAAATATCCGTTTGTTTATGATTTAGCACAGGAATGGAAAAACTTTACAGGTCTAGAATTCGTTTTTGCTGTTTGGGCCTCAAATAAGCCAATTGATTCAAACTTTGTTATTGAGTTTAATGCTGCGCTAAAATCGGGAGTTAATAATATTCCAAAAGTTATAGCAAAATTGACTAAGCGGGATGATTTTGATTTAGACGATTATCTGACTAATAAAATTGATTATCCTTTAACAGAATCTAAACGTGCAGCTCTTAAATTATTTTTAAATTACGTAAAGGAGATCAATTCAATAAAAAGTCTTGTAGAATAACCTATACTATATTTAACCATACCGTCAAGTGTCCCATAATTAATATTATGTTAAATAGATTGGCAACTACATACCATTTGGGACAGGTTATAAGATTTACACAAACTCATCCTCTTCTGTCCTCCAAACTATTTCCAGTTACTAATGTTTAATAACTACCAATTAAACATTATGGAAACAACATATCACGAAAATTATATTAAGCAACTACAGCGATTGTTACATTCTGTTGTTAAGAGTCAAAAAAGATATATCGAAGCTTCAAATCAGTTAGATTCTTCTGAATTGAAAAATTTATTTAATAAATATGCTGCTGAACGAAACGATATAATTGCAGAACTTAAAAAAGATATAAGTCAGCTTGGATCTCAATCAGAAGATACGATTGATGTAAAAATAGAACAACAAAATTTGGATATTTCATTGCCCGCTATTGGTACAAGGAAAGATCAGGCTATACTTGAGAAAATTCGGCATGCCGAACAAGATACATTGGACATGTATGATGAAGTATTACAGGGCAGCATTTTGGAGGATTTCAATCTAAAAACGTCACTGATGGGGCAACGTTTAAAAATAAATGAATCATTTACAGAAATGGACCGTCAATATTTTAAGTTGTTTAAGGAAAAATAATAGTATTATTTAGGTATCATGCGGTCGATTTGGAAAGGTTCAATTGGTTTCGGGTTGGTGAATATTCCCATAAAGCTCTATTCTGCGGTACAAAATAGTTCTATAGGATTAGATATGCTTGATAGCCGCGATCATTCGAGGATTCGCTTCCAACGGATTAATGAAAAGTCGCGTAAAGAGGTTCCTTATGAGAAAATTGTTAAGGGCTACCCTACCGATGATGGTTATGTAATTCTTGAGGATAAAGATTTTGAAGATGCCAGTCCTGAGAAAAGCAAAATGATTGAGATAGAAAGCTTTGTTAATATGGATGAAATTGATCCGATATATTATGAAACTTCTTATTACTCTGAACCAGAAACCCAGGGAAAAAAGGCGTATGCTTTGCTCTTACAATCACTAAAGAAATCGAAAAAAGCCGGTTTGGCCAGATTTGTTTTAAGAAGTAATGAAAATTTATGTATTATTCACCCTATTGAGAAAGTAATAGTCATAACTAAAATTCGTTTTGCCGAAGAAATACGGTCACCGGAAGAAATACTTACACCAGAGGACGTGGCTGTAAATAAAAAAGAGTTAGATATGGGCCTTGCCCTTGTAAATCAGTATAGCAGCAAATTTAATATTGATCAATTTAAAGATGAGTATCGTCACGAATTGCTTAAAATTATAGAAGCCAAAGCTAAGGGAGTTCGTCCCACTATTAAGAAGCTTAAACCCCAAAAGGCAGCTGAAGATAATTTATATGAACAATTAATGCAAAGCTTAAGCTCTACTAAGAAAGGTGCTTAAATAAACTTACTCATAAAAAAACCGGAGTTATTAGCTCCGGTTTTTTTATACTTATTTATTATCTTATTGAAGGGTTTTAAGCTTCTCATTAATCTCTAATACTTTTGCATTGTTAGATTTTGCCTGATAATAAGATCTAAGACTTGTCCAGGCTATTTTAGATTTAGGATCCAGCTCTGTTGCCTTAGTAATATATGGCAATGCCTTTTCAAATTCTGCAGTTGCTTTTTTCTTGATATTGTTATATTCTGCTAATTCGGCCGGCTTTAAGCTTCTATTGGCATATTTCTTATTCGCTCCATTATAAACATCAATGCCGTTGTTCATAATTACGCTACCGAGATTTATATAAGACTCAATAAAGTTTGGATCTATTGCAATTGCTTTTTTATATGCTTCTTCTGCTTTGGGCACATCATTTAATGCGGCATAAGCTATTCCTAAATAAAACGGATAATATTTGTTAGTAGGTTGCTTTTCTACTGCCGCCTCAATTTTACCAACTACATCTTTATATTTTCCAGAATTTAAACTTAATTCAATCTCTCTGGAAAGCAATTGATTACTTGTTGGATATTTTTCATATCCCTCTGAAAGAGCCTTGATTGCTGCAGCGGTATCTTTATTTGCTGCGTACGATTCAGCTAAATTTGTATAAACATCCGGATTATAAGAAAAATTTGTTTTTAACAGTTCATTATAATGCTTAATCGCAGATGGAAAATCTTTAGAGTTCTGTGCGGAAACGCCAGCATAATAGTTTATTATGGTATCTCCTGGAATATAATCTAAACCTTTAACAAATTCAGAATAAGCCTCATTATAACTTTTATTATTATAAAGTTTTAACGCTTTTCTTACTTGTACAGAGTAGAGCATATCGTTTGCTGCATCGATATTTTTTTTGTTAGCACCGTTTACGTCTAGTTCCTTTGCTTTCTTAATAGCTTCAAATGCTTCAGTGATTAGTGGATTAGGATTAGCAGTATTTGCAGAATCTGCAATTGCTAACTCAGCATAAATAACTGCTTTGTAAGTCCATGCAGCAGGATCGGTGATGGTTTTTTTATGTACTACTGCTTTATCAATAGATTCTTTTGCTTTTGTTAATGCCGGGCCAGCAAGTTTAGGACTTTGTTTTAAGCTAATGTACTTACCATATTCAGTTCTGGCGGTTTCTATTTCATAGCTTTGTGCAAAAACAGAAGCACTTGCTGCCGTTATTAGTAATCCTAAAGTTAGAGACTTGAAGTTCATTGTTTATTAATTTATGGTTATTTGACTAAGTTTATTCTTAATACGCTGTAACTCAATAGTGTTACCAGTAATATTATAAAGTATGGATAATGATTTTAAAACATTTATAGCATTCGGATTAATTTCTCCAGCCTGAATAAGATACTTTCTGGAATTATTCAAGAGGCTCTTATCCTTATTAGATGATTTTAAATACGAGTTCAGGTAAAGTAAACCTAACGCATAATTTCCCTCATAATTATTTTGTTCTACAGAAATAATCTTTTTATAATATTCTTCAGCCTTTTTAGTTTTACCAATCATTTCAAATGAAAATCCGGCCAGATATATTAAATCGAGATTCTCTGGTGAAAATTCAAGTGCATCTTCTACAAGAGTAGATACCATTTCATAAGCTCCATTGTCTGCATAAGTATTAATTTGTTTAAAAAGCAAATCCTTATTACCTGGAAAAGCCTTTCTTCCCTGCTCTATAACAGTTAAAGCATTGTTACTGTTTCGGGTTTGTTCGTAAAGATTTGATAATGCAAGGTAATAATCGGGCAAGGAACGATTATTGTCGGAAATCAAATATTTGTAATATTGAATTGCTCTATCATTATGACCCAGTTTTTCACTTAAAACAGCAAGATTATGTTTTGCTAAATATTTATCAGTACTTAACGAGTCTACCCATAAATAAGCATTAAAAGCATCTGTATAATTTAATGAATTTGATGCTTGCCTGGCTTTGGTAAGCCAGGCATTAGACAATTGTTTCCGGATAAAATTAATTTCCGATTCATGCTCATAATTTTGCTTAGGATTTTTTAGTTTATCCAAAGCAAATAACGCTTCGTCAATCGGATCTTTATCATAAGAAATTTTGCGGCTGGAATCAGCATATGCTAATGAAGAGTAAATCAAGCCACGGATAAGATTTATCCTGTAGTTAAGCGAATCCTTTTTGGTTTTATAGGCATCGTCAATATTTTTTTTTGCCTTTTGTAAAGTGCTTATTTCTGGCTTTTGAGTATAGCTGGCAAAGTTATTCATTGCCTCTTTAGTAAGTGTTTGTGCCTTTACCGAAGTAAGACACAAACACGAGCTAATTATAATTAATATTATTTTATTCATTAGAATGATATTAATCCTCTAACGTTTCATCCTCCTCATTGGTATCTTCCTCATCGTCTTCCGAATCGGACGCTTCAGATAAATCCGCAGATTTTAGATTTTCTGCAACTTCCTCATCAGTGACTGTTGGCTCGGAAGAAACATATCCTTCTGTTTCTAATATACCATCACCCTCTAATATTGCTTCTGCATCTTCTAATATCTCATCTTCATGCTCAACCTTTGCCACAGAAGCAATTTCGTCATTTCCTTTTAGAGTAATTAAACGTACTCCCTGAGTAGCCCTGCCCATTACTCTTAACTCGCTAACTGCAATACGAATAACGATGCCTGATTTATTGATAATCATTAAATCATCCTTATCAGTTAAATCTTTAATTGCAATCAGATCGCCGGTTTTGTCTGTAACGTTAAGGGTCTTAACGCCTTTACCACCACGATTAGTAATACGATAATCTTCTAAATCAGTGCGTTTACCATATCCTTTTTCAGAAACCACCAGAATTGTGGATTCCGGATCGTTTATACTAATCATGCCAATAACTTCATCTTTATCATGTGCCAATGTAACACCACGAACACCTGTTGCGGTTCTTCCCATTGGCCGTACCGTAGATTCGTTGAAACGAATGGCACGACCAGAGCGCAGAGCTACTATAATTTCGCTGCTTCCATCAGTTAGATTCGCTTCGAGCAATTGGTCTCCTTCATTGATATTGATTGCATTAATACCATTCGCACGCGGACGGGAATAAGCTGCTAATGAAGTTTTCTTGATGGTACCTTTTCTGGTACACATGATAATAAAGTTGTTATCAAGATATTCCTGATCTCTTAAATTCTTAACCTTTATATAAGCCTTAATTTTTTCTTCTTTTGGAATATTAATAATATTCTGAATGGCTCTGCCTTTGCTTGTTCTTGAACCTTCAGGAATTTCGTAAACGCGCAACCAAAAACACCGACCAGCTTCTGTAAAGAACAACATGTAATTGTGATTGGAAGCGATAATAATATGCTCAATAAAGTCTTCATCACGAGAATTAGAGCCTAATGAGCCTTTTCCACCTCTTCCCTGTGTACGATATTCTGATAACGGCGTACGCTTAATATATCCTTCATGAGAAATAGTGATTACCACACCTTCATCTTCGATGAAGTCTTCCATGCGCATATCTTCTGCAGAATGTACAATACTGGTTTTACGTTCATCGCCATACTTCTCTTTAATTTCGAGAAGTTCGTCTTTGATGATTTGCATTCTCAGGCCTTCATCTGCTAAAATTGAGTTTAAATATTCAATGGTTTTCATCAACTCAGCAAACTCTTCCTTGATTTTATCGCGTTCAAGTCCTGTTAAACGACGAAGCGTCATATCCAGTATTGCACGGGCTTGTATATCTGATAAGCCGAATGTTTCAATCAATCCTGTACGGGCATCTTCGGGCGTATCTGAGCTGCGTATCAGTCTAATAACTTCATCCAGATGATCTAAAGCTATAAGTAAGCCTTCTAAAATATGTGCACGTTTTTCGGCTTCTGCTAATTCAAATTTTGTTCTTCTTATAATTACTTCGTGACGATGATCTACGAAGTGCCTGATAATGTCTTTCAGATTCAGCATTATTGGCCGGCCATGAACCAGCGCAATACTATTAATGCTAAAAGATGTTTGCAGAGCGGTATGTTTGTAGAGATTATTTAGTACAATCGAGGCGTTTGCATCACGTTTAATTTCGTAAACAATGCGCATTCCATCACGGTCGGATTCATCACGGATTTCAGAGATGCCTTCCAGTTTTTTCTCATTAACTAACTCAGCCGTGCGTTCAATCATCACAGCTTTATTAATCTGATATGGAATTTCGTTCACAATGATACGCTCACGATCATTTCCGTGCATTTCAATTTCAGCCTTTGCACGAATAACAATCCGTCCTCTTCCCGTTTCGTAAGCATCTTTAGCGCCAGAATGGCCATAAATTATACCACCTGTAGGAAAATCAGGAGCTTTGATGTGTTGCATCAATCCTGATATTTCTATATCGTTGTCTTCAATATAAGCGATAGTAGCATCGATAACCTCTCTTAAGTTATGCGGAGCCATATTTGTCGCCATACCTACTGCAATCCCGGAAGTACCATTCATTAAAAGATTTGGAATCTTGGAAGGTAAAACTGTTGGCTCTTCCAGGGAATCATCAAAGTTTAACTGAAAATCTACGGTATCTTTATTGATATCCGCAAGCATTTCTTCAGCAATCTTTTTTAAGCGGGCCTCGGTATAACGCATTGCTGCAGGGCTATCACCATCAACGGAACCAAAGTTTCCTTGCCCGTCGACCAATGGATAGCGTAAGCTCCAATCCTGGGCCATACGCACCATAGTATCATAAACTGAAGAATCACCATGCGGGTGGTACTTTCCGAGTACATCCCCGACGATACGTGCAGACTTTTTATGTGGCTTGGTACTTGTTACACCCAAATCCAGCATACCATAAAGTACGCGGCGATGCACTGGCTTTAAACCATCGCGCACATCGGGCAAAGCGCGGGAAACAATTACCGACATCGAATAATCGATGTAAGCGGCTTTCATTTCTTCTTCAATATTTATTAAGATTACTCTATCGTTAGGTGGGGTTTGGTTTTCGTCTTCCGTTTCTTCGGCCATCGTTTGATTTTCCTTTTGTGAAAAATATAGGGTCTAAAAATTATTAACGCGAAGATAAGAAAATATGCCAATTTTAAGCCCTCTGTGGAAAAGTTTTAGAGTGTTAAAAACGATTAAAAACTATATTGAGAGATATAAAAATGAGGGTTTTTCGGATAATCTGAGATGAAGATATCAATGCCTTAAAAATGCTGTTTACACGCAGGTATTCAGGTTTGCAAATCTGGAAAAATATTGATTTTTAAATGATAGCCTGTTAACTACCAGACTGAATTTTAATTTAGCTAATCCAGTCTATACCTTTTTTTAGCAAATTTAAAGTTGCCTCTTCATCGCTGCCCTTTTCGGCTTTGAAATCATACTCCCAATTTGCCTGAGGAGGCAAACTCATTAAAATAGATTCTATTCTTCCATTCGTTTCAAGTCCGAATTTAGTACCTGCATCATACACTAGGTTAAATTCTACGTAACGGCTTCTTCGTTGAAACTGCCACTGTTTTTGAGCTTCAGTAAATTTTTTACTCCGGTTTCGGTTAACTAATTCTGAATAAATTGGAACGAAAGAACGTCCGACAGCTTTTGAAAATTCAAATATTTCTTCCCACCCTGTTCCAGCAGTTACCGGTGTCAGTCTATCATAAAATATTCCGCCTATTCCACGGGTTTCGTTTCGATGTTTAATGAAGAAATAATCATCTGCCCAGGTTTTAAATTTTGAATAAAAATCAGCATTGAACTTATCGCAAACATTCTTTAAATACTGATGAAAGAATCTTGCATCATCTTCAAAAACATAATGCGGTGTTACATCAATTCCTCCGCCAAACCAACGGGTATTTTCATCGATCTCAAAATACCTGATATTCATATGAATAATAGGTATCAATGGATGGTTTGGATGAATAACTATGGAAATCCCGGTAGCAAAAAACTTATCCTTATCTACTTTAAAGGCTTTTTTTATAGGTTCTGGCAAATCTCCATGCACTGCGGAAAAATTGACTCCGCCTTTTTCAAAAACGCTTCCGTTTTGAATAACCCGCGTTCGGCCGCCACCGCCGCCTTCACGTTCCCAAAGTTCTTCCTGAAACTTAGCCGAACCATCAATACTCTCTAATGCTGATGAAATTTCATCCTGGATAATTTGATATTGCAGCGCTATTTCCTCTTTGGTAATCATCCTGCAAAGATGCGAAATGTTATATTTTTAAGTTGGCAATTTGTAAAATTGATTTCTCAGGATAAGCCGTCTTCTATATAATTTAAATCTTTATTAAAGCTTTCCTTTAGCTGGCTTAAAGAAAACAAAGCAATTGCAGATAGAATAAACATCATAATATAGGAGGCCGATAATAAGTTATACCGGTGGACAAACCATTCGAACGCGAAGGTTATAGGAATTAATGCTCCGCGGATAAAGTTTGGAACGGTAGTGGTAACGGTTGCACGAATATTGGTTCCAAACTGCTCTGAGGCTATTGTTACAAAAGTAGCCCAATATCCTACAGAGAAACCCATAAATAAGCATAACCAGATAAACTTTTCCTGATTAAGGCCGGTACTGTTCAAGTATACAATTACACTGACAATAGATAACAATTGAAATAGCAGCATCGTTAACCTTCGGGACTTTGTTAATTGAGCAAAAAAGCCGGCAAATATATCGCCTGAAGCAATACCAATATAAGTAAACATAATTCCTCTCCCGGCACTAAGTGGTTCTGCTGCCCCTAATGCTTTACCAATTTCCGGGGATTGGGTAACCAATATTCCAACAACAAACCACAATGGTGCGCCTATTAAAATGCAGTATAGGTATTTTAAAAAGTTTTTTCTGTTACCCAGAATAATCATAAAGTTCCCTTTTGGAATACCTTTCTTTAAAACATCTTTAAACATTCCCGATTCAAAAGTTCCAACGCGTAGAAATAACAGTAGAAATCCTAGGCCGCCACCCACAAAATAAGCAGTTTGCCAGGTAAATAATTCGTGTACTGTATTAGCGAGAACCGCTCCCAAAAGCCCCACTCCTGCCACAATCATAGTTCCATAACCACGCTTGTCTTTACTCATAATTTCACTAACCAACGTAATACCTGCACCCAGCTCACCGGCAAGTCCTATTCCTGCAATAAATCGCACAACAGCATAAGTATTGATATCGGTTACTAACCCATTTGCAACATTAGCGAGCGAATATAAAAGGATCGACCCGAAAAGGACTTTTATCCGACCTATCTTATCGCCCAGGATTCCCCAAACAATCCCTCCCAGTAGAAGGCCACCCATTTGCATGTTAATAACATATTCGCCTTGAATACGCATATCTTCATCAGAAATACCAATATCTTTAAAGCTTTCTATCCTAACGATGGAAAATAGGACTAAATCATAGATATCTACAAAATAGCCTAAAGCAGCTACGATTACCAGAAAGATTACGTTCTTTTTAGAGGATTTGTGGTTCATTTGGTTAAGGTTTCAACCGATGAAACTACAATAAAGTTGAGAAAAAAGAAAACAATTCTGCCTGATTACGCAAACAGGCAGAATTACTAATAGTCAGGGATTGGGAGGGGTACCCATACCGCTGCCAGTTCCTGTACCTGTTCCAGAACCAGAATCGATGGTACCAGTGCCCATGCCGTTAGTACCTGTACCGCCACCGGGAGTTACTCCAGTTGAAGAAGTATCCATCATCATTGTATCTGTTTCAATGCCTTCCGTATCCATCATTAAGGAGTCAGAATCGGCGTTTCCTTCAGAATTTCTGTTTGAACTACAGGCCGCCATTGTAAAGGCAAGGCAGGTAGAAACGAGCGCTAATTTTAAAGCTGTTTTTTTCATAGCAGTAATTTAAATAAGTAGAAAATGTTTTGCTCAAAAACAACCCTCCCTAAATTAAATTGTTTACAAATATTAAACTCTTTTTTAAAAATCAGATATTCGTTTTATGCTAGCTTCCAAAACGGCCTTGAAATGGGCAATGCGCTTTTATCCACCTTTTTTGTTTCAGGGAATATGGACTCAAAAGTTTGATGATGAATTTTGGGGAGTACAGGTAAAAATTATAAAAAACATATTTAATAAAAATTACAATAATTCCATATTTGGAGGGACAACTTTTAGTGCTGTAGATCCGTTTCCAGTAATATTATTTCATCAGATATTAAAAAGAAAAGGGTATTCTGTACAGCTTTGGACGAAACATGCCAGTATTGATTATATTAAACCAGGCATAAGCAGTTTGTATTTTAATATTTCTTTCACAGATGAAAACTTACAAGAAGCAATTCTGGCTCTTGAGGAAAAAGGAAAGTTTATAAAAACTTTTCAAATTAAAATAACTAATAAAGAGGGTATTCTACATGCAATAGTGCATAATGAAATTTACATTAAAAAATTGGCCCTCAAATAATTTAGCGAATGAGTTTTTTACGACCACACCATATTAAGCAACTTATTTTAGAAGGAGAAGATGTTTCTTTAGATTTTAAGAAAACCATTACTTCGTGCGAAAAAATAGCTAAGACAATGGTCTCGTTTGCAAATAACAAAGGAGGAAGATTATTAGTGGGTGTTGCAGATAATGGGGAAATTAAAGGAGTAAAATCTGAAGATGAAGAAAAATATATGCTTACAAAAGCTGCAAACTTCTTTTGTCGCCCTGCACTTGAGCCCCTATTTGAAGAAGTATACTTCGATAATAAAATCGTTTTAGTTGCAGAGATAAGGGAAAGCGATTTAAAACCTCATTATGCACTTGGCGACGATAAAAAATGGTGGGTATATATCAGGGTTAAAGACAAAAGTTTACTGGCCAGCAAAATCGTAGTTGATGTTCTCAAAGGAAGCTCAAAAGAACAAGGTGTATTTATAGAATATTCAAGTAAAGAAAAAGCATTATTGGAATACCTGGAAGAAAACGAGCGGATAACTTCTAAAGAATACGGTAAAATTCTTAACCTTTCGAGAAGACGGGCTCAGCGGATTTTAGTAAATCTGGTATTATCCGGCGTCATCAGATTACATACTACCGAAAAAGAAGAATACTATACAGCATCATGATAGTATTTCTTATTCTACATTAAAAGCATCGCATGTTTCCTCTATCTTTGACCCAAATATGTTTTCTAAATACAAGCCGCATTACGTAAGTAATCTATCTCTGGCTATTCCTGTTGTGATTTCGCAATTGGGGCACGTACTGGTTCAATTAGCTGATAGTGTTATTGTAGGACAGTTTGCCGGAACAACATCTCTGGCCGCAGTGTCCCTGGTTAATAGTATTTTTTCTGTGATGATGGTGATTGGCATTGGCATCTCCTACGGACTGACACCGTTAATCGCACAAGAAAACGGAAAGAAAAATTACAGAGAATGTGGCAAATTACTATCCAATAGTTTACTGATAAATACCATTACAGGCATTCTTTTATTTGTAGGTATCTATTTCGGATTGTTATTAACGATAGACAGTCTCGATCAGGCACCGGCAGTGATTACAGAAGCTAAACCATACCTGGGCTTGTTGGGGTTCTCCATTATCCCATTAATGGTTTTCTTAACGTTTAAGCAGTTTGCTGAAGGCTTAGGATTTACCAGGCAGGCAATGGTTATTTCCATTATCGGCAATGTGATTAACATTATACTGGGAGTAATTTTTGTAAAAGGCATGTTTGGCATCAAGCCAATGGGTGTTTCGGGTGTAGGCTGGAGCACATTAATTGACAGAACATTAATGTGCATTGCGCTTGGTGCGTATGTGTTACGATCAAAACATTTTAAAATCTATCTAAAGAACTTTACCTTAAATAGAATTAACAAGCTTCAATCGTTAAGAATATTGAAAATTGGCGGTCCCGTTGCTATGCAATATACCTTTGAAGTGAGTGCTTTTAGCGGTGCTGCAATTATTATCGGAACCATCGGTATAGCTGAACAAGCAGCGCATCAGGTTGCAATTAATCTGGCAACTATAACATATATGATGGCTAGTGGGATATCTGCCGCTGCCACTATTAAAGCCGGCAACAGCTACGGCAGAAGAGATTTTAAAGAATTACGGTTATCTGCGAACTCTAATTATCATATTATAATTGTATTTATGGTAATAGCAGCTTCACTTTTTGTGGGACTAAATCAACTGTTGCCTTTAATTTATACTACAGATAAAACCGTAATTATGATTGCTTCGCATTTACTCATTATTGCCGGTCTGTTTCAACTATTTGATGGAACACAGGTAGTAGGACTTGGCATTTTACGTGGTATGGGAGATGTAAATATACCAACCCTTATCACATTTATAGCGTATTGGATAATTGGTTTGCCTGTAGCATATTTTCTTGGTATAAAGCTGTCTATGGGCGCAAATGGTGTTTGGTACGGACTTACTATTGGATTGCTCGTTTCTGCTATTTTACTTTTCTGGAGATACAGAAGCACCGTAAAAAAATTAAAGCTTAACTTATAAAAGATCAGCGTCAATAATTTACTTTTGTCGCAAATTGAAAATCATGATAAACGTAAACGAATATTTTGACGGAACTGTAAAATCTCTTGCCTACGCTTCTGCTGATGGAAAATCTACCATCGGCGTAATAGAACCAGGTGAATACGAATTCGGAACCTCGAGCCACGAAACAATGGTTGTTATTGAGGGTGAACTTATAGCGTTATTACCTGACCAATCCGAATGGAAAAGTTTTAAAAACTCTGAGTCTTTTGAAGTTGCTGCCAATTCAAGCTTTAAAGTAAAAGCTAGTGGACAAACATCTTATTTATGTAAGTATAAATAATAAAAGAGCCACGAAGACAGAATCTCAAATGTCTTTGTGGCAACTTAAAAATACAATTCCATTGCTGTCCGGAAGGTATTGCAATGGGCTTCAACAATATCATAGATCTTTTCAGAATATCCGCCGCCCATACTTACCTGTACCGGAGTTCCGTATTGCTTACAAGCCTGAAAAACCAACTTATCCCGTTCTTTACACCCTTTCCGGCTTAATTTAAGATGACCTAATTTATCGGTGTTCAATACATCAACACCGGAAAGGTAAAACACAAAGTCGGGCTTTACTTTTTCAAATAGACATGGCAGTGTATCCGTCAGGATTTTTAAGTATTCCTCATCTTCGGTTCCAATTTCAAGGCCAATATCCAAATCAGATAGTTCTTTTCTAAATGGAAAGTTTTTCTCGGCATGCATTGAAAAAGTGAATACTCTGGGTTCATCAGCAAATATTTCTGCCGTTCCATTTCCCTGATGTACATCTAAATCAATAATTAAAACAGATGTTGCAAAGTCTTTATTGAGTAAATAGTTGGCCGCAATTGCCTGGTCGTTTAATAAGCAAAAACCTTCGCCCCAATTCGATCCAGCATGATGTGTTCCTCCCGCTACATTAAATGCAATTCCATATTTCTTAGCGAAATGGCAACCTTCTATTGTTCCCTGGGCAATACGGATTTCTCTTTCTATTAATTGTGCTGTTATGGGAAAACCTGTTCTTCTCTCCTCTTGTGAGCTTAGTTTTAAATCGCGTAAACGTTCCCAATAATTTTTATCGTGTGTAAGAAGTATGACTTCTTCCTTTGCTTTTCCGGGTGAAAAAAGATTTTCTGATACAATTAATCCTTCGTGCAATAACTGCTCTGGTATTAGCTCGTATTTTATCATAGGAAAGCGATGTCCTTCTGGTAAAGGATGTGCATAAATTTTATGAGAAGCAATTTTTAACACAGCTTTGCATATTAAGCCTATAAGATTTTGAATACTTACAGGTTTCACAATTCAAAAAAAAAGGTTGTTCACTTTCGCAAACAACCTTTTTTCAATTTTTGTATGATTATTTCTTAAAAAAATCGATAATTAGATTTGCAAGTTCTACTCCAATACGCTCTTGAGCTTCGTTTGTTGCAGCACCAATATGGGGCGTAAGAGAAATTTTTGGATGGCTTAAAATTTCCTGACGAGGAGTTGGCTCATTATCAAAAACATCCAGGCCTGCAAAAGAAGCTTTACCAGAATTTAAAGCATCAACCAATGCAAGCTCATCAATTGCACCACCACGGGCACAGTTTACAACACCAACACCTTTTTTAACTTTTTCGAATTCTTCTTTTCCAAGAACTGCTTTATCTACGAAAGGAATATGTAAACTGATGAAATCGGATTCAGCTAATAACTCATCAAAACTGGCTTTTTTAACAGAAAGCTCAACACTTACGCCACCTGCAAGGTTTAATTCCACTTCAGTAGAAAAATCATACACATCGTAAGCTAAAACTTCCATGCCTAATCCTAAAGCAATTTTAGCTGTTTCTTTACCAATACGACCAAAACCGATTATACCGATTTTCTTGCCTTTTAACTCAATTCCTTTAGCATATGCCTTTTTAAGATCATTAAACTTGGTAGCACCTTCTATAGGCATTTTGCGATTAGCATCCTGTAAAAAACGAATTCCTGAAAAAAGATGCGCGAAAACAAGTTCACCTACAGAAGGTGAAGATGCCGCAGGAGTATTTACAACCGCTAAACCTTTTGATCTTGCGTAATCAACATCGATATTATCCATACCAACGCCACCACGACCAATTAATTTTAGGTTTGGGCAATTATCAATTAAATCTTTACGCACTTTAGTTGCACTGCGTACTGTAATCGCATCATAATTCTTTAATGCTTCAGATAATTGATCTTGGGGAATATTTTGTGTTTCAACATAAAACCCAGCAGCTTCAAGCAAGCTTTTACCTATTGGGTCTATACCATCATTGGCAAGAATTTTAATCATTATATATAGATTTTAGAATTATTTAAAAATTTTAAGCTATTTGCTTCAATAAGGATATTATTTCGCTTTTTCAGCAAACTCCTGCATTACATCAATTAATCTGTGAACAGCAGTAATTGGCAATGCATTATAGATTGAAGCCCTAAAACCACCAACGCTACGGTGACCTTTAATTCCAATCATACCACGTTCTTCTGCTAATTTTAAAAATGGTTTTTCCAATTCTGGATTTTCCATTACAAAACAAACATTCATGCGTGAACGATCTTCTACATTACAAGGGCCTTTAAATAAAGGATTGCGATCAATTTCTGCATATAAAGCATTTGCTTTAGCAATATTTTCTTGCTCTATAGCGGCTACACCACCTTTTGATTTTAACCATTGAAGGTTAAGCAGAGAAATATAAATTGCATATACAGAAGGTGTATTATAAAGAGAACCATTATCTGCGTGGATTTTATAATCAAGCATGGAAGGCAACTTTTTGCCAGACTTTCCAATCAACTCATCTTTTATGATAACCAGAGTTACACCAGCAGGGCCCATGTTTTTCTGAGCACCGGCATAAATGATTCCGAAATCAGCAACATTAATTTCTCTGCTGAAGATATCTGAAGACATATCGCAAACAACAGGCACAGAACTTTTTGGAAAATCGAACAATTCGGTTCCAAAAATGGTATTGTTTGACGTGCAATGGAAATAAGCAACATCCTGAGGAATTTCATATCCTTTCGGAATATATGTATAATTTGATTCTTTAGAAGAAGCAACAACTTTCACTTCGCCAAATAATTTTGCTTCTTTAATAGCTTTGCTAGACCATGCTCCTGAATCTAAATAGGCTGCAGACTGACCCTCTGCGAGCAAATTCATTGGAACCATAGAGAATTGCAAACTAGCTCCACCTTGTAGAAATAGCACCGAATATCCATCAGGAACATTCAATAATTCTTTAACAAGTTTAACCGACTCATCCATAACAGCCTGAAATTCAGGAGCCCTGTGAGATATCTCCAGAATGGATAAACCTGTATCGTTAAAATTTAATATAGCTTGTGAAGCTTGTTTAAAAACTTCCTGTGGTAAAATAGAGGGGCCGGCGCCGAAGTTACATATCATTTTATTCAGTGTTTTGTTAGTCAAATTTAGAATATTTATATCTTTTTCTCACTTAATTTTTGATTTTTGCAATGAATTTTATATTTAACTGACGGGATGTTAAATAATTGGGTATTGCAAATTGGTTATTATTTACATCTTTAATCCATAAATAAGATACCGTATTATTAATATTTAATAAATTAAATACCTCTGCATAAGCGATAAACGAATCAAAATACCTGTTTAAAACTTTCAACTTATTTTTAGTTTCGCCTTCCATAAAATCTTTTGAGAATCCAATGTCAACTCGCCGATATGCCGGAATTTTAAAAGTATCGTTATAGCGCTCGCTTTGCGGCGGCCCTACTGGTAATGCAGAGCCATATAAAATAGTCAAATGTACTTTGTAAGTCGGACTATTAAAAAGTTTATCCTGAAAAAAAGCAGAAAAATTAATTCTCTGGTCGGTTGGCCTTTTTAAATACCCGGGATATACTGTAGATATTTTTCCATCAGCATCCTTTACCTGATATGAATCGTTCTTTATGTCTTCAGCTGTTTTCATTAGCGATAACCGGAAGGACGATTCCAAACCTGAAACGAATTCGCGGTTTATAGTAAAATCCGTCCCCATAACATAGCCTTTTGACTGCTGATCTGCAAAATAACGTACCCGCAAATTTTCAATTTTATACGGTACAAGATTATCAAGTTTTTTTAAATAAACCTCTGATGTGAATTTTGTTACTGCACCTTTCTTTTGAAATGTATAATCAGTTGCTGCAAGTAAGTGAATTGAACGCTGAGACTTCGCGCTTTCATTTAAATTCCCATTGAAACTTCTTAATTCGCGATAAAATGGAGGTTGATTATATGAACCGGCAGAAAAGCGCCAAACTCTTGTACTTTCTGAGGGACGATAAATAGCACTAAACCTGGGGCTTAAAAAGAATTCATTAGTATAACTATCATAGTTGCTTCGCAAACCGGCTGAAAGTGTGAACTGTGATGTTATGGGTAGGGTGTTTTGAATAAATGCTGTAATTCGGTTAGTGATTACAGAATTATCTGCATATACCACATCCAACAAATTTATGCTCCCGGGAACATTTGGTAAAGTATATCCGGCAGAATCTATAAGCTGATATTCGTTTAAACGATCTGTTATTACATCATACTGATACCGGATTCCAGATTCCCAAAACGAACTTGCGGTTTGATAATAGGTTCTTATTTCTGAACTATATATAGAAGTTTTAAGTTTGTTCCTTGCGTAATCATAACTTAATCCGATTCCTCTGTTAGCTCTGACATTTTCAAAATCACTGTAATCCGTTATTAGTTCATCAAAGACATATCGGCCTTCAATATCAAATGTTTCTTGTTCTGAAGTACTAAAAACAGAATTTAACCATTTAATACGAATATTTTGCGAAGGTTTATAGGCTACGGTTACCGCTCCTGCCAGCGATTCATATCTGTCTTTCTCTTGGCCCTGGTAATTAATCTTTAGCCTGTATTGCTGATCAGCTGTGCCAAATACGGTTTCTCTGCTTTGCGGAATGAGGGAAAAGCGATTTAAATTATAATCTCCAAATACAGATACGTTCAGTTTCTTATTAATATCAATATTATAAAGTGCTTGAATATCATAAAAATGAGGCTGATAGCTTCCCACTACCGGCTGTGTGCGTAAAATATTTTGATTCGTTTTATTACGAATTCCGGCGAGCAAATATGATTGCCTATAGGGTATTTTCGCTGTCGCTGATAATCCCAATAAGCCAGCAGAAAAAAACATTTCCGTACTGTCTGGTTTATTATACCGGATATCAAGAACTGAAGATAATTTATCTCCATAACGAGCTTCGAAACCGCCAGCAGAAAAACTGGCTTTGCTCACCAGGTCAGGGTTTATAAAACTCAAACCCTCTTGTTGGGCATTTCGTATTAATAACGGACGAAAAATCTCAATATCGTTTATGTAAATTAAATTTTCATCAAAGCTGCCGCCACGAACAGAATATTGAGAACTTAATTCATTATTTGAAGAAACACCTGGTAATGTTTTTAAAAGCGATTCGAAGTTTCCTGAAGCTGAAGGAATATTATTAATTAATCCTGCATCGATACTTTGTAAATTTCCATGCCGGCTTGCTTCAGAGCTAACTGTAACAGCATCCAGTTCGGTTATATCAATTTTTAAGGTTATATTCTGATTGATTTTCAGATCGTTTTGATATCTTACATCAACTATTTGTGTAAGATATCCTGTAAGTCTATAGGCAACCTTTAAAGCAGTGAAAGGCTCATTTATAGTTAGCATATAAATACCCTCCTTATTGCTTCTTACAGTTAAAGCTGGGTTCTCAAGCTGTATATTAACTCCATCCAATCCTTCACCACGTTCATTTAAAATTCTGCCTGTTATGATAACATCCTGAGCAAAAGCTACTCCCGTACAGAATATAAAAAAAAGTACCAGGCCGTTCCTCATTTTATCAGGCCTGCAATGTTTGCCCCTGTGTTTGCTTTAATTGAGAAATAACCCCGACAGGATTTTCTGCTGTAAAAACAAAATTTCCGGCAACCAGCACATTTGCTCCGGCGTTAAGCAGAGCTGATGAATTATCATGATTTACACCGCCATCAATTTCGATATATAGTCCATCGTTTCTACCTGCTGCCAACGCTTTTAATGCCCGTATTTTACGATAAGTATTTGGAATAAATTTCTGTGCGCCAAAACCTGGATTAACGGACATTAGAAGTACCATATCCACATCTTCAATAATATCTTCTAAAACACTTACGGGAGTATGCGGATTAAGCGCAACACCGGCAATACAACCTAAGTTCTTAATTGCCTGAATAGTACGATGTAAATGCGTGCAAGCTTCGTAATGAACCGTAATAGTTGCAGCGCCGGCATTTTTAAATTGTTCCAAATACCTATCTGGATCAACAATCATTAAATGAACATCAAGTGGTTTTTTAGCATATTTCGCAATTGCATTTAATACAGGAAAACCAAAAGATATATTAGGAACAAATACACCGTCCATAATATCAATATGAAACCAATCTGCTTCACTTTGATTGACCATATCAATTTCATGTTTCAAATTGGCAAAGTCGGCTGCTAATACGGATGGAGCTATTAAATGAGTCATGCTGCAAATATACTGGATTTAAGAATTTAAATCTTTCCAATTCTTAAATAAGCGGATGTTTCTAATTAAGCGCACGCTTTATTAATTCTAAACCTTTTTCAGAGAAATTTAGTTTTAAAGCTGCATTTCTTCCGGGCTCAGTCATTTTCCTCCATGTTTTTTGTAGAATCCGGATTATTTTTTCGTCGCTGTGTTTCTGTAAAAAACCTTCGTATTCAAATTGAAGAAAAACCAGACATAAAGCATTTTCCATCGTTTGAACTTCCGAATCAGTTTTTAATTGCTGTTTGAGTATAATTCGTTTAACGTTATGTATGGTTTCATCATCATACCCAACCTTTATAAGTATTTCCGCTGCTTTTTCTGCATGATATTTTGCAAGATTACTTCGCCAGTTTAAATAACCTGCTTTGCCATCGGGATAACTTTCTCTTGGAACCTCCCAACGGCCAATATGCTGACAGCGGGACGCCAGCAATAACGCTTCACTTGCTTGGGGATTTAATTCAAGAATAGATTTATATACTTCTTTCGCAAAAAATAGCTCCTGAGGATATTCTACTCCGTTAAATAGGTACTTCTTTATATCCTGACTATTATAGTTATCGAATAATTCAAAGGCCGCGTGTAATTTACTAGTTTGCATATTGCGATAAAGCTAAATAAAAAAGATACAAACTTGCTTGATTGCATACCAAGCCAAACAAAAAAAGCAAAAAGTTAACGTTTGGTTAATCTTTGCTTTTAAATATATTGAATATCTCTTAAAGGAACAGCATACTGTTTTTTGTCCCGAACACATTAGGAACCTGTTTATCCGCATCTTCTTCAAGAAGCCATTCCTTATTATTTATTCGATATTTAAACTCATGCTTCGTGTCTTTTGGCAAGGCTACTTCTACAGCAAAGGAACCATCTTTCTTTTTTTTCAATAAAACAGGGTTATCCCAATCGTTATTTAACCCCAATAATTCAACAATTTCAGCGTTTTCAGGCTTTAATGTGAATTTTATCTTATAAGCACCTTTTGATTTTACGAATGTTCTTTGCAGCATTTTCTATAGGATTAATTTCATGATTTCACCTGCTAAATTAATGATTTAATCATTTTGTTTTTTGAATTTCCCAACTACTATTCAAATAAATATTTTTAATTTATCAGGCATAAAAAAAGCCCCTATTCGGGGCTTATCTAGTATTAAACTGTTGGTTCAGAACCTTCAGGTTTTCTTTCTTCTGGTTTTGGCGGACGAGGCAAAAGCGCTTTTCTCGATAACTTCAGTTTACCTTGTTTATCAACTTCAAGCAGTTTTACTTTTACTATATCGCCGACATTAAATACGCCTTCCATTGACTCGTAACGTTTCCAGTCAATTTCAGAAATATGTAATAAACCATCTTTACCAGGCATAATTTCAACAAATGCACCAAAAGGCATTATTGATTTTACTTTACCTTCGTAAGTTTCGCCAACCTCTGGTTTAGCTACAATATTTTTGATGCGTTTAACCGCAGCATCAATCGCATCTTTACCCGGGGCAAAAATACTGATGATACCCTGATTATCTTTTTCCTCAATAGTGATTGTCGCACCAGTTTCACGCTGCATTTCCTGGATAACTTTTCCACCGGGACCGATAACCGCACCAATGAATTCTTTATCAATTTTCAGCATTTCTAAACGAGGAGCGTGTGGTTTTAATTCTGCACGAGGTTCAGCAATAGTCTTCTTCATTTCGTTAAGAATATGAAGACGGCCCTCTTTAGCCTGACTTAAAGCATCCCTTAAAACTTCCCAGCGTAACCCGTTTATTTTCAAGTCCATTTGACAAGCTACAATACCAGATTCTGTACCGGTTACTTTAAAATCCATATCCCCTAAATGATCTTCATCACCAAGAATATCAGACAATACTGCATATTTTCCGGTTTTTTCATCAGTAATTAATCCCATTGCAATACCAGATACCGGAGCTTTTAGTTTTACACCTGCATCCATTAATGCTAAAGTACCGGCACAAACTGTCGCCATTGACGAGGAACCGTTTGATTCTAAAATATCAGATACAATACGAACGGTATAAGGATTATCTTCCAGGTTAGGCATTACCTTTTTCAAAGAACGCTGCGCTAAATTACCATGACCAATTTCGCGACGGCCAGCACCTCTGTTCGGACGAACTTCGCCGGTTGAGAAACCCGGGAAATTATAATGCAAAATGAATTTTTGGTACCCGTTAAAAAACGCACCGTCAATCATTTGCTCATCAAGCTTGGTACCTAATGTTACAGTAGTTAATGCCTGAGTTTCGCCGCGGGTGAATACAGCAGAACCATGAGCAGCCGGCAAATAACCGATTTCGCTCCAGATTGGGCGGACTGTACGTACATCACGGCCATCTAAACGAATTCCTTCATCTAAAACAAGGTTCCGGATAGCATCGTATTGTACATCATGAAAATATTTTTTAGCAAGGCCTTTAGTAATGTCATCAACTTCTTCTCCTAAAGATGCTATGAAATTATTTTGAATTTCTTTAAAGCTATCGGTACGATCATGTTTAGAAGAACCAGATTTCGCGATGTCGTAAACTTGCTGATAAGTAGCTGCAAAAACCTGCTCTCTTAATTCAGGATTGCTATGTTCGTGAGAATAAGTACGTTTTTCTGTTTTACCAGTTTCAACCATTAATTCTTTTTGAACAAGAACCTGAACTTTAATAGCTTTATGAGCAAATTCAATTGCTTCAATCATTTCTTCTTCCTGAATCTCACTGCACTCACCTTCTACCATAGTGATATCGTGCTCAGAACCGGCAACAATAAACTCTAAAGTAGCACGCTCTAAATCGCTTAAATAAGGATTGATAACCAATTGACCATCAATTTTTGCTACACGAACTTCAGAAATAGGTCCGTTAAACGGAATGTCTGAAACAGCTAAAGCTGCAGAAGCTGCAAGGCCCGCCAGTGCGTCTGGCATAATATTTTTATCGGCAGAAATAAGTGAAATCATCACTTGTGTATCAGCATGATAATCTTCCGGGAACATCGGGCGTAAAGCACGATCAACCAAACGTGAAATTAAAACCTCATAATCAGATAAACGCGCTTCGCGACGAAGGAATCCTCCCGGAATACGTCCTGCTGCAGCATATTTCTCCTGATAATCAACAGATAATGGAAGGAAGTCAATTCCTTCTTTTGCATCTTTTGAAGATACAACTGTAGCCAGTAACATGGTATCTCCCATTTTTACTACTACAGAACCATCGGCTTGTTTTGCAAGCTTACCGGTTTCGATTTCGATTATGCGACCATCGCCTAAATCGAAAGATTTTTTAATTAAGTTATAACTCATTTGTTTTCTGTAATGATGTGCTTTTCCTCTTCAATAACACACCGGGTATTTTTATTAAAATTTATTGGCGAAGTTAAAAAAAAAGCCATCCTTATTGGATGGCTTTTAAACTTTTTTGAAAAGATTATTTTATAATATCTCTTAACTGTAAAGCTTTGATAATAGCACGATATCTGTTGATATCTTTTTTAAACAAATAAGCCAGTAAAGCACGACGCTTACCTACTAATTTCTGAAGTGCTAATTGTGTAGAAAAATCTTTCTTATTTTTCTTTAAATGCCCCGTTAAATGAGCGATACGAGAGGTAAATAAAGCTACCTGACCTTCAGCTGAACCTGTATCAGTTGCTGACTTACCATGTTTGGCAAAAATTTCTGCCTTGTACTCTGTACTTAAATACATTACCTGAATAATATTAAAGCGGTTAATTATTTTGTTACTTAAGTGCAAAGGTAATCTTTTCGATTGACTTTACAAACGTAACAAACATATCATATTAATACAGCAGATGAAATGTATTATATTGCATTAAAAACCGATTATAAAACATGATGACAAAAAGATTAATCTTAAGCCTTTTCGCGATTCTTATTTTTTTTAAAGTAAATGCTCAGGAAGATAGAGGTTATAAAATTTATCAATTCCCTGCAAATATGATTCCCCGTATTGATGGCAAGACAGACGATTGGGATTCTTTTCCCAGCGAATATATTGTTGGTACTGATCAATTATGGGATGATTCTGGAAAATATCCTGAAGTTGACCCTAAAAATCTGGATGTAAAAGTTCGTGTTGCCTGGGTAAAAGGTCTAAATCGTTTATATTTTTTATATGAAGCATACGATGATTACTGGGATTTTTCTGCTACCGGCTTACATAATGATACATTTGAAATTGTAGTTGATGGTGATTTATCAGGCGGCCCGCTTATCGACGAACAGCATCCGAACCAAACCCTGAACCGTTGGGATACCTACTTCGCCTATCACGGCGTTCATGCTCAGAACTATCATATTTTCACACCGGCTGTTGGCAAAGACTGGGCCTTAGCATGGGGCTCGCAACCCTGGATAAAAGAACTTCCCTATTCTAATATCGCTTATTCATACGATTTCAAGCCCGGCGAACCCGGCAAATTAATAGCAGAATTTTGGATTACTCCTTTCGATTATGCGGGAGCTGAAGGCCCATTAAGAGCTGTTGAATCGGTTTTGAGAGATAATAAGAAGATTGGCTTAACCTGGGCTGTGATTGATTACGATGATGTAAATGATGTAACGAAAAAAGGATTCTGGAATCTTTCCAAAAATCATAAAATGTATGGCAACTCCAGCCTCGGAACCATTTTTACTCTGATGCCTCTGGAAGATAAATATAAAAAGGCTATTGATGCTAAATGGTCATTCATTGTAACAGATATGGATAAGAGAAAAGTGACTTTTAAAGATGAGAGTATTGGAAAAATAACAAAATGGCATTGGGATTTTGGCGATAATACCACCTCTACCGAACAAAGTCCGGTACATCAATATAAGGAAGCCGGAAAATACCCGGTAATTTTAACGATTGAAGGCCCTGCCGGAAAATCGAGATTTGAAAAATTCTGGGACGTAGCAGTTAAATAACTATATAATATGAACCTCACTTATAAAAGCCTGGCTATATTTAGCTTTCTATTCATTACAATAACTCCAAGCCTTTACTCTCAGTCTGTTCCCCATCTGGAAAAAAGAGGTAAAACTACACAATTGATAGTAGACGACAAGCCCTATTTGATTTTGGGTGGTGAGCTGCATAATTCAAGTTCATCTGAATTAAATTATTTGAATCCCTTATGGGCTCCTTTAAAACAAATGAATTTAAACACGGCATTAGTTGCCGTTTCCTGGGAACTAATAGAACCTTTGGAGGATAAATTTGATTTTTCTTTAGTAGATGGGATACTTAAAGGTGCCCGCGAGCAAAATATGCGGGTAGTTTTACTTTGGTTCGGCAGCTGGAAAAATGGCTTATCGCATTACGCACCGGAATGGGTTAAAAAAGATACTAAACGTTTTCCGCGCATTGTACTAGAAAATGGAAAATCTACAGAAACTATAACTGCCTTAAGTAACGAAGCATCAAAAGCTGATGCAAAAGCATTTGCTGCATTAATGAGGCATATAAAATCGATAGATGCTCAGAGAAAAACGGTTATTATGGTACAGGTAGAAAATGAAGTGGGAGTTATTGGTGGAACAAGGGATCATTCATCTTTCGCAAATGCCGAATTCAAGAAAGCAGTTCCTGCAGCTTTAATGGCAAGTATTACTAAAAACAAAAATGAGCTTCAGCCTTCTTTTAAAAAGTTATGGGAATCTGCAGGATCGAAAACTTCAGGAACATGGTCGGAAGTTTTTGGCAACACTCCTTCTGCGGAGGAAGCATTTATGGCCTGGCATTACGCTAAATACATTAACACTGTTGCTGAAGCCGGAAAAGCTGAATACAATTTGCCAATGTTTGTAAATGCGTGGATTGTACAACCGGAAGATGAAAAACCGGGCGATTATCCTGGTGGTGGCCCGCAATCTCATGTCCACGATATCTGGCGTGCTGCTGCACCTAAAATAGATTTTTTGTCACCGGATATTTATCTTCCTAATTTTAAAGAAATAAACTCAATGTACCATCATTCATGGAATCCATTATTTATTCCTGAATCTTATACCGGCGAAAATGGGGCATCTCATGCATTTTATGCTATTGGAAAACACCTTGCTTTAGGTTACTCTCCTTTTGGCATTGATAATAAAGTTGAAGAACCTTCACAAACTCCAATAGGTAAAGCATACAAGGTATTAGCGCAATTATCACCCGATATATTAGCTGCTCAGGCAGCCGGAACCATAACTGCCGTATCTCTTAACAAACCCGACTCTATACAAACCCTCGAATTGGGTGGCTATAAAATTACAGTTACACTTAGAAAAAACTGGAGCGGAGTTACTCAGGCATCTATGGGTTATGGTTTAATTATTAACTCAGGGCCTGATGCATTTACTATTGCAGGCTCTAATATTGACGTTACATTTATCCCTGACACACCAGGTCCTAAAATGGCTGGATTATCTTCTGTTAGAGAAGGTATTTATGAAAATGGAATTTGGAAACAAGGCCGTTTACTGAATGGCGATAATATAATGGTTAGTTATAAACTGGCAGATGAAGCTGCAAAAAACAGAACCGGAACCGGAGCAAGATTAAATACAGAACCGGTAATTCTAAAGGTTAAATTATACCGCTTCGAATAAAAATTAGCATTAAGGCCGGATTTTCCGGCCTTAATGCTTTAAATTAATCAATATTATTTTTAGTGATAGCTTCTCCTTCTACTCCGAGAATTTTCAAACCTTTCAAACTTACATTTTTAGCATTTTCCATTATAAAACCTCTTTTGGCTGTAATGGTACAATTCTTAAATTTCACACCTAAAATAGGGCTTCCTGGCAATCCGCGCATATCTCCAACACTATTTGCCATTCCGGAAACATTAATAATTTTAACATTGCGCACGAGAGGCAAAACCTTTGCTGCTGGCTTAGGATTTACCATTCTCCAGGCCATATTAAATTCGAAAGCTTTTCTGGTTCCTTTTAAAGTAATATTCTTATAAGTGATATTTTCAACTACACCACCCCGGCTTGGCTGCGATTTAAACCGGATTGGAGCCCAGTTTTCTGCTTCTACAACACAGTTTCTTACCATTACGTTTCTAATTCCACCCGAAGTTTCGCTTCCCATAGCTACTCCGCCGTGACCATAACCAAACCTGCAATTTTCGATTAAAATATCTTCAGCAGGACGATTAACACGTAAGCCATCTTCATCTTTACCAGCTTTAATCGATATACAATCATCATTCACATCAATATCGCAACCTGTAATATGAACTTTATTACTCGAATCGATATCAATACCATCAGAGCTCGGAATATTATGTTCTGCCGTTATTTTCAAATTTGAGATTTTCACATTGTTACTGTATAGCACAAAAAGTCCCCATGAAGCCTGGTTATTTAAGTGAAGGTTTGATATTTCTACGTTTTTACAGTTTTGGAAACCGATAAGCCGCGGCCTTCCGGTAAACTGATTTCTGACAGCAGGTGCAGTGCCGGCTTGCTGCTGCTGACGCATTATATTTCCTCTTTGAGTCCAGATGTCACCAGAACCATCAATTTTTCCAGCTCCTGTGAGTTTTGTTCCATCTAAATCTATTGCGTTCACTAAACACGCAATCCATTTCTTTTCTTCCCCTTCCCATCGTGTATCTATTTGCGGATAATCCTCCTGATTTGTAGACCCTTTTAAAATCCCATCCTTTTCAATTGTTAAATTCACTCCTTTTTTAAGAAATATCGAACCACTTAAAAATATACCTTGTGGTATAATTACTGTACCTCCACCTTCGGCAGAACATTTATCAATAGCAGATTGTATAGATTTTGTATTAAGGATTTTACCGTCGCCAATAGCACCATATGCTGTTATTATGTATTTCTTATCCGTTTTTGAGGTAAAAGCATACAATATAATTGATATAGCGATTAAAATTACCGGACATCTTTTAAAATATTTTTTCATCAGTATATAATTTGTTTTTTCAGTAGTATTTATTGTTTGTTATTGCCTTCAAGCTGCTTTCGGCGGTTTTAAAGGTGATGAAGCTATAATGAGTATTTTTTTTCACTCGTTTTTGTTTATTGGCGGTATTCAAGAGAACGCTTCGCTAAGTTCATTACAGTTTGTGTTTGCTTATGATAGGTTTATTTTGTGGCCTTGATGATTATGAGTTTAGTCTCGTGAGCATTTAATTTCAAAGGGATATTAACAGTAGCACTAGTTCTTGAAATAACCGGTAAAGCTGAAATAACTGCAGTTTGGGCATTCCAGATACTGGCTGCTCCTTTACCCTGAATCGTAGCATTAAGCTCTTGCTTTTCATCACTTTCATTAAAAAAGAAATACAGATCAGCATCCTTCAATATACGATGTAAATATTTTACAGCCGGTGAGGGTTTGTTTAATTTAACATCCTGAGGAAGAAGAGTTATAATTTTTTCATTTAATTTACCAGACGCTTCATGCGTTGCCCATGTTATAGATGGCGCTTTTTTCATATTAAGAAAAGTGTTATCCATTAAGAAGGATGGGCTTTTGCCAAGAAAAATAACTTTTCCACCTGCTTTAGCGAAGAGCTTCAATCTTTCGAAAGTTTTTGATGACAGTACACTAACTGCAGGAATAATAATTGTGGAATATCCCTGTTCGCTAAGATTTTTAAATTCTCCTTTTTCTAATTTAAGGACAGAACTCAAAGCTTGTTCATCTACGAAATCAAAATCATACTGGCGCTCCAATAAACTGTTCGAAATTGCAAGCGTGCTTATATTGGATTCCTCGTCGCCCAGCCACATAGAACTTGTTGGATGATATAAAGCAATTTTAGCTGCTGGTTTTCCGTTTGAAAGTAAAAATGCCGTGCGGTTCGAATAATCTGCCAATTGAGCGAATGCAGGATCTCCTAAATAACTTTTAGGCATACCGCGGCCTCCGGCAGAACCTGCCCAGAACATATATTCAAATAAATTTATTCCTCTCACCATCTGGTAATCAACACACCATTTTGCCTGAGCTACAGTTGGGGGAATAGTATAAGCTGCAAAGCTTTCGCTAAAAGAGCGGGGCCGGCCAAATAGATGCGAAGCTGAGGATGCTAACTTGGGAAAATCGGCAATTTTATCAGGCCAAACCTGATTCCATATCGCATCCACGCCTGGGATTTGTACATGACGCATATTCTTAAAAAAATCTCCGCTCGAACGAACAAGCTGCATCATTTTATCTTCATGATTTAAATGAACAATATATTCCAGATTATTTTTTGCACACCATTCTGCCTGCACATCAAAAAAGTTTTCCGCAAATAAGTCCGACCAAACATCCCAATAATCTGCTTTAACTCTTTTTTCTTCATCTGTTGATCCCTGAGTAAAAAAACTAGCCAGGTAGGGAAGAACATTGTATCCTTTCCGTTTTTGAAATTCTTCGGGCATTTTTGGTGTCCATGGCGTAAAGCCATAATCTGGTTCATCTCCTCTGAAGCCCATAATAGTCTTTCCAAATTCATTACCAACATGTTTTTTATATTGCTCATGAGTAAATTCTAAAAATTGCCTTGTAGCTTCCGGACTTAAATAATCACATAAGGAGTTGACAGTATCCTTCCCTCTTGTGGGATTATTGGCAGCTCTGGTAACAGAGGTTTTAAACCGGTGTTCTACCAGAATAACCTGCCAGTTGCCTTTCGGTGCTGTCCATTTTAACTGTCCACTATTTACATTGATAATTTTATTGGGTTCGTTATCCTGACTAATTGCTACTGCACTTATAATATTAGGTGTCAGTGCTTTTGAGATTTCCTGACCCGCGGATAATGAGATTCTTTGAGCCACCACCAAACCCTGCATTCTTAAATCCAGGCGCTCCTGGCTAAATTTACCCCCCGCAAAGCCACTTGGATATTTTCCTTCATCAATTATCCAAACACGCATATCGCGTTTTTTTGCTTCTTCAACAGCAACTTTTATTGTTTCAAACCAACCAGCAGACAAATAAGGATTTACCATGTTATAGCCAGCCTCAATAGTGACCACCCTTAAACCCTGTCCCTTCATTGCATCCAGGTCTTGAATAATAGACTTTCTGTCTACTGGTCCATCCCAGCCCCAGGTTACGGTATGCCCGTATTCTGATGGATAGTTTTTAAATTTTAACTCCAGCTCAGACAGATTGGGACTCGTTATTTTTTGCCAGAATTGCTGCGCATTTAAAGTAAGAGAGGATACAATAAAAACTCCTACTAGGCAACATCTTTTAGTAAAGCTTATTGCGGGTATCATAGCTTATGATAGTTTTTTTGTTTAAAATTGGCATTATATACAAGCTATAAACTTACAACATAATGATATCCTAAAATGGAAGTATTATTATTTTTACGTTCACTGATTTGATCTCTTTTACAAAACAGCTTCTTATGGATAAGAATACAAAATACAGTCAATTCAGCTCAACACTTAGAGTAAGGCCGGATGATATCGATATGTTTAACCATGTACATAACAGCAGGTATTTAGATTATGTAATGGCCGCACGTTACGAACAAATGGAAACCTGTTATCACATGTCAATGGAAAAATTTATGGAAATGGGTTATGGATGGGTTGTAAAAACCGCTCATGTAGAATATAAACGGCCTTTAACACTGGGAGAAGAGTTTGTAGTGAATACCCGTATTCTAACTATCGATGAAAAAAGCAGCAAAATGAAATTTGAAATTGTGAGCCTGAAAACCGGAAAAATATGCAGCGATGGCTGGTTCGATTATGCGCTGATAAGTATTAAAACAGGCCGGGGTATGAAAATTACACCAGAAATGATTAAGATGTATTCGGTTTAAGTATATTAGTTGGGTTTTAGCTTGCACCAATAAACTTAAACCTTTAACAAATTACTTTAAGGCCACTTCTAACAATTCTGTATAAAAGTCCTTAATCGTTTTTCCTGTAGCTCTTACCTGCTGCGGAATAAAACTATTTTCTGTTTGTCCGGGTACCGTATTAACTTCGATAAAGAAAAATTTTCCGGTAGTTTCTTCTAAAATAAAATCGATGCGAACTATGCTTCTGCAATTTAATTTCCTGTAAATTTCTTTAACCACATTATCTACCCTGTTTTTCTCTTCTTCAGACATTCTGCCAGGAGTTATTTCTTCAGTAATGCCGGTAGTATATTTCGCCTCAAAGTCGAAAAACTCTTTTGAAGTAACCACTTCTGTCGATGGCAATACCTTAATTCCATCGTATCCTTTATAAACTCCAATAGTATATTCCCTTCCTTTAATAAATTCTTCTACTAAAACCTGAGTATCTTCTTTAAAGGCTTTTTCTAATGCATCGGGAAGCTCTTCAGCTGTTTTCACTTTACTCATACCAATGCTGCTTCCTCCATTATTAGGTTTTATAAATAATGGCAAATTTAATTGAGATAAAATCTGCGCCGGGGTTTCAGAAGAATTAGAAAACAGCTGAATAGAACGCGCAATATTTAAATCGCTTATACCATTAACGATAGCTTTGGTATAGCCCTTATTCATAGTTATGGCAGATGTTAGCGCATCGCAGGTAGTGTAAGGAATTCCAAGCATATCAAAATATCCCTGAAGCTTTCCATCTTCGCCGGGCGAACCGTGCAACCCAATAAACACTGCATTAAAACAAATAGTATGATTATTCATTGCCAAAGAAAAATCATTTTTATTTATTTCATATTTGATGCCATTATCACCAACATAATACCAATTATTAGTAGTTATAATTATTTTATACACTTCAAATTTGTCTCGATCCAGGTTTGCATCAATAACATCAGCACTTTTTAGCGATATAACCGATTCTCCGGTGAAGCCTCCGGTTACTAAAGCAATTGTTTTTTTCATACTATTATATTATATTTCAGGGTATGATTTGAATTTGATAATTGGCGAAACTAAAAATAATATTGATGCGACTTATTATTAATCAAGAAAAAAGTTATCTTAGATTCTTAATATCTAAATTAATCCTCATTAAAAATGAAAACCGTTCTTTTAATCGATGATATTGAAATCTCAACCTTTATTGTCAAAAAATTAATAAATCAGGTATCTCCTGAAACAACTGTATATGAGTGCAACGATCCACTTACCGGGCTTGATTTAATTCCCGAAGTGGACCCTGATTTCATTTTTCTGGATTTAAATATGCCATTGATGGACGGATGGCGCTTTTTGGACAAAATGCAAAAAAGGGATTTGGATCATAAAGTCATTATTCTTACTTCTTCAACCAGCCTGGATGATTTTGGAGAATCATATAATTTCCCGAATGTTTATACCTTTCTAGTTAAGCCTTTGAAGCCTTCAGATATTTCAATGCTTATGAACGTCGTAGCATAACCGCTCACAGCTAGAACTCTATGCTTAAAATTGAGAATATTGCAAAACAATATGCGAATCATAAAGCTCTCGACAATGTTAGTTTTACTGTAGAAAAGGGAAGCATATTTGGGCTTTTGGGTCCTAACGGTGCCGGAAAAACTTCGCTCATAAGAATTATAAATCAAATTACAGCACCAGATGAAGGAGCAATTTATATCAATGATGAACGTTTAAATTCCTCACATATAGGAAAAATAGGCTATTTACCGGAAGAGCGCGGGCTGTATAAAAAAATGGAAATAGGTGAACAAATGATTTACCTGGCCAGATTAAAGGGGCTCAGCAGAAAAGATGCATTACAGCGTTGCAATTACTGGTTCGAAAAGATGGAAATGCAATCCTGGTGGAAGAAGAAGGTAGAAGATTTGAGTAAGGGAATGCAGCAAAAGGTGCAATTTGTTGCTACAGTAATACATCAGCCTGAACTTATAATTTTAGATGAGCCATTTTCTGGCTTTGATCCAATTAATGCCGAAATAATTAAAAATGAAATCCTCGAATTAAACAAACAGGGCGCCACTATTATATTTTCTACCCATAGAATGGAATCGGTTGAAGAACTTTGTGATAGTATTGCATTGATTAATAAAGCACATAAAATTCTTGATGGCCGTTTAAAGGATATAAAAAACTCTTATCGAAATAATACATTTTCTATTGAATATATCGGCGGTGAAATTAATATTCAATCTTCTGACCTATTTGATGTAATAAAAAAATATCAGACACAAGAAACTCAGCAGATCATCTTAAAACTTAAAGATAAAATTGAGATAAACGATGCATTGCACTATCTTTTACCATTGGTTAAAATCCATCAACTTACAGAAGTAGTACCAACAATCAACGAAATCTTTATCCAGCAAGTGCAAGGCATTAATAGTTATGCGTAAAACCTTACTCATTATACAACGCGAATATCTTAGCCGGGTTAAAAAGAAGAGTTTTTTATTGATGACTTTTCTTGTACCGCTGCTTTTTTTAGGAATGACGGCTTTAGTGGCTTACCTCACAAAAACAGGTGGAGATGCAATCACTCAGATAAACGTTATTGATGAAACGGGTTCATTCCTCAATGAATTTAAAAACAGTAAAGAGTTAATTTTTTTACCAGCTTCCCAAAACCTTGCTGATGCAAAAAATCTGGCCCGCCAAAATCAGGATTTTGTATTATATATCCCTCAGGATATCGAAACAAATGGGAAAGTTCAATTGATTTCTGAAAAGAAAGCCTCAATGTTTGTAATGAGCGAGATAGAAAACCAGCTTAATAATATATTAAAATACAAGCAATTGAGAAATGCAGGTATTGATATTAAAACCCTGGAAAGTATAAATCCGCACATTAAAATAGAATACAAAGAACTTACTGATCAGGGTGAAAAAGATACAAATACTTCTGCGGCGTATGCTGTTAGCTTTGCGGCTGCCATTTTAATATATTTATGTTTATTTATTTATGGCTCGCAGGTAATGCGCGGAGTAATAGAAGAAAAAACAAGCCGGATTGTGGAAGTGGTGATATCCTCAGTAAAGCCATTTCAGCTAATGCTTGGAAAAATTATTGGTATAGGACTAGTCGGTTTAACACAGTTTCTACTCTGGATAATTTTATCAAGCTTTGCTGCAAAATTCAGCAGTAGCGATCTCTTACCTAATAGTATCCTGAGCGCTATTCAAACCGTTCCTGTAGGTTACATAATGGTTACTTTTTTGATTTATTTTTTAGGTGGATATTTACTCTACAGCGCTTTATTTGCGGCAGTTGGCTCGGCAGTCGACAACGAAACCGAAACTCAGCAATTTATGTTTCCAATAACATTGCCATTGTTATTTACTTACATTATGGCATTTAGCTTTATTGTAAATAATCCAAATAGTACCTTATCATTTTGGTTGAGCATTATTCCCTTCACCTCTCCTATTGCAATGATGGTAAGAATTCCGTTTGGAGTGCCCGACTGGCAATTGTACTTATCCATAGCACTTTTGATTGTTGGTTTTATTCTCACAACATGGGTAGCAGCACGAATTTACAGAGTTGGAATTTTAATGTACGGTAAAAAAATCAGCTATCGTGAGTTAGTAAAATGGTTTACGTATAAAGAATAATTCTGTGACCAGACGTATCGCCGCTCTAGATTTAGGCACAAATACTTTTCACCTGATAATTGCCGATGTTTCTGATATAAAAATTAAAGAAATTGTATTAGCAGAACAAATTCATGTTAAACTTGGCGAAGGAGGTATTAATAAAGGAGAGATCGCACCTGCTGCCTTTCAGAGAGGATTAGAAGCTTTATCGGTCTTTAAAAATCATATTTCCAAAAGTCAGGCAGATTGTATTGTGGCTGTCGGAACCGCTGCTTTAAGAACCGCAGCTAATGGCACAGAATTCATCACTCAGATAAAAAACACCACGGGCATTTCTGTTGATATTATAGAAGGCGATCGCGAGGCGGAATTAATATACCAGGGAGTTCAACAATCAGTTGATTTAGCTGAACCTTCGGTAATTATGGATATTGGCGGCGGAAGTGTGGAATTTATCTTTTGTGGCTCGGATGGAATTCACCTGAAAAAGAGCTATCCTATCGGTGCGGCAAAGTTAATGGATATGTTTCATCATTCTGATCCAATATCTGATAATGATATTACCGCCATTCAGGTTTATTTGGAATTGATTTTATCTGAACTTAAAAGTGTTGCAAATAAATATTGTCCAAAGGTTTTAATTGGATCGGCAGGAGCTTTTGAAACTTTTGCAGCATTATATCAGATTAAATATAATGGTATACCCTCCGAGATTACAAGATCTTTCAGTTTTAATAAGCCGGACCTGGATTCTGTTCTTTCAGACATCATTAAATCCACTCATCCGGAAAGAGCTAACAATGCAGCGATACTTTCTGTACGAACCGATATGATTGTTGTAGCATCTGTTTTAACCAGGCAGGTTATAAAGCTTTTAAAGGTTTCATCTGTGATAATGAGCACCTACGCATTAAAAGAAGGCTTATTAATTGAGGCGGCTAATAACCAGAAAGCTATGTAAATTTTTCTAATTCCTGATATACTCTCTGAGTAGGTAATCCTACAACATTGGTATACGAACCAACAATTCTCTCTATCCCAATCAAACCAATCCATTCCTGAATGCCGTATGAACCGGCTTTATCATAAGGTTTACAGGTTTGGATATAATAATTGATTTGTTGTTCTGAAAGTTTCCTGAAATAAACGCCAGTAGTTTCGTAAAAGGAATACAGGCGATGGTTTTGAAGGAAAGCCACACCCGTGATTACTTCATGTTTTTTACCAGATAAAAGACTTAACATATCAAAAGCATGTTCTTCATTATCTGGTTTACCCAAAATCGTATTTTCTATACAAACAATAGTATCTGCAGTGAGTACCAATTCGTTTTGGTTTAAAGATTCATCAAATGCTTCAGCTTTCTTTTCGGCAATGTAAACCGCAATCTCAGAAGGATTTAGTTCTGCAGGAAAGGATTCATCCACCTCTTTTAATACTACGCTAAAATCCAAACCCATAAGAGCCAGGAGTTCTTGTCTTCGCGGAGATTTTGATGCCAGTATTATTTTGGGAAATGAAATATTCATAAATTAAGCCGATGGAACGGATTCTTCCTGTAATGTTGGAGTTGAATCAACCCAATTATCCTGAATTTTTAACACTTTCTCAATTACGTCGCGAACACAGCCTTCACCACCTTTTTTTGGAGAAATATAATCGCTTATTTCTTTAACTTCTTCTACTGCGTCGGCAGGGCAGGCACTCAGTCCGGCAGCTTTCATTACAGAAATATCAGGAATATCATCGCCCATATAAATTATGTTTTCAGGCTGAAGCTGATGTTGGAGCATAAACTTATCGTAAATCTCAAGCTTTTGAGTAATTCCCAAATGCACGTCAGTAATTCCCAATCCCTGTAATCTTAAAGTAGCACTTATGGATTTGCCACCAGAAATCACACAAAATATATAGCCTTTTTTAACTGCAAATTGCATGGCATATCCGTCTCTTACATTAAACCGGCGCAATTGTTCTCCGGTTTCTGTAACATGAATTGAAGCGTCTGTTAAAACGCCATCAATATCTAACACGAAAGCCTTTATATTTTTTAATTTATTTAGAAACATGTTAATGTGAAATATGCAGATTCATGCAAGGTGTATTAATTATGTGCAGATAAATCCACGTGAATTATTACTGATTATCTCTCCATTCGTAAACCCAGGTGGATTGTATTTGTTCCAGATGCCCTTCTGTACATTCCTCGCGGGTACCTGTAAAATGCGGAAGAGACAATACCCATTCCAGTAAATCAGTAAAGCGAATACGATATATTTTAGCTTCATTAAAATCATCGCCAAACTTCTCATAAAGTCCCATTGCAATATCTTCATGATCTTTCCATTGGATTGGCAAAGCAAATTTATTCTGATCCATATATGAATATTAATGTCCTAAGAACTGATTTTGATCGGGTAAAGTAACTTCAATATCACCATCAATAATAATACATTGACAGCCTAATCGTGAAGTAATTCTTGGATTAACAGCACGATCTATAAAGTCTTCTTCTTTATCTGAAATTTCTTCAAGGTTATCCATTCCTTTGTTTACATATACATGACATGTGCTGCATCCGCAAACACCACCACAATTATGCTGAAGCTCTATTCCGTTTTCAAGACATACGTCCAGCACTGATTCGCCTTCGGAAATTGATAACTCTACTGGCTCCAATCCTTGTTCTTCAAAATTTATTTTGAGTTTGTAAAGATTCATTCGTGGCAAAAATAACAAAAATGAGCAGGGCTCAAGCCTTTTGAGAGAAATTGATGATGCTTTGACTCAGCCTTTCATAAATTTCTTTTAGTAAAACATCATTCTTTAAGAATTCAAGATGTTTATTTATTGTTAGTTTATCATTTCTAACAGCCGGACCGGTTTGCACTGAAGCCGGTAAATTTTGCTGGATTTTTTCTGCCGTTTCTGCAATCAGTGGTTTAATTAAATCGAATTCTAAATTATTCTTCTTTAAAATGGTATTTGCGATAGCATATAAATGATTACTAAAATTACATGCAAAAACCGCAGCTATATGCAATGCCTTCCGTTGTTCCGAATTTAATTGAATTACCTTAGAAGAAAGTGATTTGGCAAGAGTTTCCAGCATACCAGCAATTAATGAATTATTCGCTTCAATGATAATCGGAATAATCGAGAAATCTACTTGCTTTTGTTTAGAAAAAGTTTGTAAAGGATAAAACACTCCTGATATTTCAGGGATAGCTAATTCTGAGGTTCCGGAAGTATGAGCAAGAATTTTATCTTTAAAAGGAAAGTCAGCAGCGACCTGACGAATCGCATCATCACTAACAGCAATCAGGTAAATCTCTGCCTGCGGATTAATCTGCGATAAATCATTTATAAAATCCGATTGAAGGTTTTGAGCAAGAACCTTAGCATTATCTAATGTTCTGCTCCAAACCTGAATAATTTCGTGCCCGGCCGCTTTTAGCGCTTTACCCAAATGGGTAGCCACATTACCGCTTCCAAGTAAAACGATTTTCATTATTTAAGCCTGCTACGCTCCTTTTGCCTACGGAAAATAGAAAGTAAAAAGCCTATTACCATAATAATAGTACCGCCCCAGAATAAATTTATATATGGGAACTTAATCGCTTTAAGTACTATCCATTTTTTAGAAGGAAGTGGTTTTTGCAGGATAATTAGTTCCAGCTTATTTTTTTCGGGATAAATATTCGTGAAGCGGAATTTCAGGCCAGCTTCCTCAATGGTTTTAGCAAAATCAAATTTATTGCCATTTTTAATCAGGTAAAGCGGTTCTGCGGTATATCTTTTACCAGAATCGGTAACTACTTCTAATTCCATTCCAACTGCGATATCGTTTGCTGTTAATGGAATCTTTTCTATAGTGGCATTTCTGTTTACAGCTTTAACAACTACGTACCCTTTATTATAACGTACAGTATCGCCGCGGGATACTTCTTTTGTTATCGGAGTATCATACTCTTCATCATCAGAATGCCCTTCGTGTGGTTCATGTGCGTGTTCCTCCTCTTGTACTCTCGGCGGAGCCGCTGTAGCATGTGTATAGATATCGTAAGTAAGATAATGGCGTGTATCGGGCGAAGCAATTAATCCCATTTTAGGATTTTGCTGTGCATTTGGGTGAAGATCAAAGTCTTCTGCTACCTTACCCGTTTTCTTGTCGATCTTTTTATAATTTACCTTATAATAAATATTGGGACCAACAATAGAATCGTTAATATATGTAATGGTATAATCGTCCATTGTTTTAGGCTCGCCCTGGTAAAGCATCAGATTTTCTCTTGGCTTCTCTACCTTATCAAAACCTGCAACAGCAATAACTCCCGAGTTATTCACCGACACTACTTCGCTGGTTGCTGCAGCAACTAATGCACCGATAAGAAGAAATGCGAAACCAATATGTGCAACCGATGAACCGGCAAGTTTCCATTTTCCCTTCAATGCTTCAGAAAGGATTTTAATATTACTTATGATGGAGAAAAATCCTGCGAATGTTAACACAATATACATCAGGTTAGTATATATATGAGCGATATATACAAAGCCAGCAGTAATTATTAGCGAAACCACAACCGCAAATCCTATATTTTTCCAGAATTTCTTTGTATCTGTATTTTTGTATTTTAAAAACTGGGTAAAGCCCGAAATAATTGCAATTATAACAGCAAACGGAACCTGCCATTTATTATAATGCTGAATTATATCCGGAGGAGGCGCCAGTTTAGTACCAAATACCGCGTTAAATACTGGAATAGAAGTGGTTGCAATAACCTGTATACAAGCAACCGTTAAAACAAGAGCACCAATAAATAACCAAAACTCGCGCGAATAAGTTTCCTCATCTTTATGAGTTATAGGCATGTCTTTCCAGCGAACAATCATCATAACGATTGCCAGTCCGGCAAAAAGCAGCATATATAACAGCAAATGGCCAAACATCCCCAAATCGGTAAATGCGTGAACAGATGTCTCTCCTAAAATTCCGCTTCTGGTTAAGAATGAAGCATATAGCACCAGTACGAAGCTAAGCAATGTTAAAAGGGTTGCTGTAAAATACGAATGCCCTGAGCTTTTATAAGATAAAATTACGTGTATTGCTGCAATCAATATTAGCCATGGAATAATTGAAGCATTTTCTACAGGGTCCCAGGCCCAGAAACCTCCGAAATTTAACGCTTCATAAGCCCAGAACGAACCCATGATAATTCCGGTACCCAAAACCATACATGCAAAAAGTGCCCATGGAAGTGCTGCCGATGGCCATTCTTTATGTCTTCTTTCCCATAAACCCGCTATTGCATAAGCAAATGGAACAATCATCGACGCAAATCCCAGAAATAAAGTTGGAGGATGGATTACCATCCAGTAGTTCTGTAATAAAGGATTAAGTCCGTTTCCATCAGGAATCAAACTCAGATAATCGGCTCTGGAAAAAATCGGGCCATCAATTGCATCGCGAAGAAGGATAAAAGGAGAACTACCTATACGGGAGCCTAAGATTTCTACTCCTAAAAGCATACTGGCAATAAAAGCTTGAGATAACATAACCGTTGTCATTACAGGGTTTTCCCAGCTTTTCGCTTTCCAGATTAAAATAGTGGACAAAACCGATTGCCAAAACATCCATAACCAGAAGCTTCCCTCCTGGCCCTCCCAAAAACAAGAAATAATATAATAGGTCGGCAACGATTTGGATGAATGCGCCCAGGCGTAATGGTATTCGAAATAGTGGTTGTAAATAATATAGAATAAACAGGCACCTATTCCAATAACAGCAACAAAATTCAGTCGCGCTGCTAATCTGGCAATACGGTTCCATGAACCATCCAGAGTGTCTTTAACTGTTGCGAAATAATATGAAAGAGTAGCTAAAAGTGCTGTTCCAAAAGAAAGTATAATAAAAAACTGGCCCAGTTGGCCAGGCAGCAGGTGTTCACCCGCAAATTGTATATCCATGTATAACGATTAATTAAGAAGCCGAATTAACTTCTTGAACTTCAACTTGGTCTTTATTGTATTTCGATGGGCACTTCATAAGAATTTTTGAAGCTTGAAACTCACCATCTACCATCTTTCCAGTCAATACAATCTGTTCTGAGCGTTCGAAATCTTGCGGTTTCGTACCGTTAAATATCACTTTGCACTCTTTTCCATTGTTGTCTTTCATGTAAAAGGCAAAATAGTTGGCATCCTCCTGAGGATTGTAAACCATTTGTTTTTCTTTATCCAATTGTCCAACCACATGCAATTCAGATGTAGTTTCACTGGCATCCGCAAATGTTCCGTAAGTACTGGAATCAGCATATGTGCTAACTATTGCTCCTATTGCAAGTGCAATGATAATAATCCCAATAATAGAGCTCCTTTTCATGAATTTTCTAAAACTTTATCTTCCAACGAATTTAGTTCTGCAAAATTACAAAACCTTACCCATTAGGGAGAGAAATATCAACCCGGAAGCTTATTAAGAATTATTCTAAACAATCTGTTGTCCTAATAGACGGATTGTGTAATTATTTAATTCTTAAATAATTACACAAAATCATATTACAGCTATTTAAGATGTATCAACAAAAATACGTTAACCGGTGGCTGTTCCTTTTATTTTTGTTATTGGTATCAAGCAAGATTTTTATTAATACTCAGACATATAACCAGAGGTCTGACTACTTAAATATATTTAAGGCCAGATACCAAGATTCATGTATGATACAGCAATTTTATCTATCGATCCAACAAAGGCAGCGGTTCTTAGATTATCAATTTTAGGATTATTGTTTTTTATATTTCTTATTTCATGGTACGAACGGATCATTGTTTCCTCCAGCCCGGAATTTACTAATTCCAGTTCTGATGCACCCTTAATTACTAAACTTCTCTGTTCGGATGTTAAAGAGACACCTGTCATTTTTTGTATCAGGTTTACCAGGTTTAAGCTTGTATTTTCTTCATAACGCTTATCCATTCTACCAAAAGCAACATGCGAAAGGTTTTTTAGCCATTCAAAATAAGAAACAGTAACGCCACCGGCATTACAATACATATCCGGAATAATTAGTCCTCCTTTTTCAATAAATGCTCGTGCCGCCTGCGGCGAAGTTGGGCCATTAGCTGCCTCAGCAATAATTTTAGCTTTTATTTTTCCGATGTTATTGATGGTGATCTGGTTTTCTAACGCTGCGGGAACTAAAATGTCACACTCCTGTTCCAGGCCTTCTGCAGAATTTTTAAAATCAGTTGCCCCGTTAAATCCCAGGATAGAACCACTTTCTTTACGGTGGAGAATTACCGCTTCTACATCAAGGCCTTTAGGATTATAGATAGCGCCTTCAAATTCGCAAAGGCCAACAATTTCGGCTCCAAACTCTGAAAGATATTTTGCAGTGTGATAGCCAACATTTCCTAAGCCCTGAACAATTATTCTTTTCCCGGCCAAACCCGAAGTGAGGCCAAGTGGTTTCATATCTTCAGTTATATTGACGCATTCCCGTATCGCTATGGCGACTCCCCGGCCAGTTGCTTCCTTCCTGCCATGTATTCCATGCAGGGCTATGGGTTTTCCGGTAACACAGGCAAGAGCATCCAGATGTCCCGGATTCATTGTATTATAAGTATCGGCAATCCAGCTCATTTCGCGCTCGCCGGAACCATAATCCGGAGCAGGAACATCAATAGCTGGCCCTATAAAATTTTTCTTAATTAATTCTACTGTGTAACGGCGGGTAATATTTTCAAGCTCAGCAACAGAATAATTCTTCGTATTAATTTTGATTCCGCCTTTTGCACCACCGAAAGGAACATTTACAATGGCACATTTATAGGTCATAAGTGCAGCAAGTGCCATCACTTCATCTTCGTTTACCATTTCGCTATAACGGATACCGCCCTTAGTAGGCGACATGTGGTTGGAATGTTCAACCCGCCATCCATCAATAACTTCAACAGAATCTCCTTTTCTTATGGGAAAGCGGAAACGATAAACACTGTTACAGGCTTTTATCTGATCTAGTAATCCGGTCGGATGCTCTGTAAACTGAGCCGCATAATCAAAAAAAGAACAAACGTCATTAAAAAATCCAGCGGAATCCGGGCTTGCAATATCTTTTGCCATAGTCTATAAATTAATATTGAATTGATTTTGTTAAGTATATTAAAGCTCAAATACAAAACAAATGACTATAGCAAGAACCGAAGGAACAGAAAAAAGTTCCCGATGTGTGTGTATTAATCTTTTTTCTCCAGCTTACTTACCCGCTTATCTATTGAGAATAAATAAATTACAAGTCCTATAAAAATAACAGCAATAACAAGAACAACTACATATATTTTACCAGAACTTCTTAGTCCTGTAGCCATTTCCACATCCTGTGAATATGCGGCCATAAAAGTTAATAAAAATGCGGCGAGACTAAATAGTTTTTTCATCATGCGTATTGTGTGTATTTTCTAACTTTCGTAAGCGGTAACGAATAGTCATAATCCAGGTTCCCATTAGCATCCATCCTATAATTGTCGGATAAAATACTAACTTCATTTTATTGTCCAAATCGTAGCCCCCAAAGCCGGGGTTTCCACCGTTTCCGGGATGTAACGAATCTGTCATTCGCGGCAATATAAAAAGCAGCACAATCATTACCGGAAAAGCGAATATGTTATAAACAGCAGAAATTTTTGCACGTTTCTGCTCTTCGTCGATAGAATTGCGAAGTACCAGATAAGCCAGATACATTAAAGTTGAAATAGCAGCGCCATTAAGCTTTGGATCGTTGGGCCATGGAGCGCCCCAGGTAATATTTGCCCAAAGCATTCCGGTTGCCAAACCAAGAAAGCAAAAAAGTACTCCGGTATTTACACTTTCAACGGCCATTAAATCGTGATTCGTCTTTCCTGAACCTAAATATTTGATGCTGTAGATTACAGATATCAGATACATTAGAATCATAGAAAACCACATTGGAACATGGTAATATAGATTTCTTATCGTTTCGTGGAGTATTGCTAATGCTGGAACTTCTATCAGTAACCCTCCTGCTAATGAGTAGAGCACTAAAACTGAGGCAAGTATTTTCCACCAGTTTTTCTTCATAAACTATTTTTTTCAAATGTAAAGAACAGTAATGGTGCTTCAAAATGAAATCTGTAGAATTTGTATTATCATGTATTTTCAAAAAGAACATTTTCAAAACCAAAATCGCTTTATTGAGGTATTTAACAATAAAGTTCAGGTATCATGACAAAGGAAGGTTTTGTAAGAGAAGAAGCCAGATTTATTATCAGAGGAATTATTGACTCTATGATTGTTTTACTTGCTGCATCAGCCAGTATGGGCTCATTATACTTTTTTTATCATTTATAAAATGATAGACCTTTAAATTATTCTTTCCATAGAAATGGAAAGAGAATTAAAGAAATAGTAATTACAATCAGATTTATAGCGGCTAATACCCCTATCTCATCCAGACTTACACTCCGGTCAAGCCCATCCATTGCATTTTTAGAAAATTTAATTAATACCATTATTAAAGGTATAATTACGGGGAAGCTTAAAATAGCCATCAAAGACCCGCTATTGTTAGCTTTTGATGCGATTCCGGAAATCATGGTAAATACCGAAGCAAAGCTGATACTTCCAATGAATACAGCCAGCAAATAATACAATGGATCTCCAACCGGATTTTTAAATACAAGCATATAAAATACCAATGCAATAGCAGACAATAATAGCATCAGTAAAATATTATAAATTATTTTTGAAAGTATTACGGCCCTCGCGCTTGCAATACTGTAATAATAGAGTTGCCGGCCTTTATTCTCCTGTAAAAAACTTTTCGCAATGGCATTAACTGATGCAAAAAGCATAATAATCCAAAATAGCGCATTCCATGTAGCAGGGGGGATTTGCTTAAAGGATAAAAAGCAAACGAAAATGGTTGAAACTACATAAAGTAAAATCCCATTGAATGCGTATTTTGAGCGCCATTCTAATATTATTTCTTTTTCAATCAGGAATTTTACCTGGCCAAATAAATTCATCGCTTCAAAGATAGAGATTTGTTATCAGTTGAATTTTATAGAAATTTGTTTAATTCTAAATGAAAAGCTATGTTTTGTTCTAAACTAGATACGCCAATAGGTTTGCTATTGATAAAATCGACAGCAAAAGCTTTATATTTTATCGGCTTTGATGAAGATGAGATAGAAGAAAACCCTTGTGAACTAACAGAATACGCAAAATTGCAATTGCAGGATTATTTCAAAGGAAGGCGCAGCTCGTTTGATTTTTCTGTTGAACAAACTGGTACAGCGTTTCAAAAGAAAGTTTGGAGCGAGCTTCTGAATGTTGAACCCGGAAAGCCAATAAGCTATACAGCACTTTCAAAACGCATGAATAATCCATTAGCGATAAGAGCCATTGCAGCCGCCAATGGCAAGAATAAGCTTATGATTGCAATTCCTTGCCACCGTATTATCGGCAGTAATGGAGAGTTAATTGGTTATGCTGGTGGCTTATGGCGTAAACAATGGTTGCTGGAGCATGAAGCCAGAATGATGAATATAGGTCAGGCTAGCTTATTTCTTTGATTTCAGATTTTTTGCGGCCACCAAAAATCATTAAAACCGAACCCAGAAAAAGTAAAATCCATCCTGTCCAGCGATAATGAACCAAACCCATGGCAACATTAGCCAACTTCTTAAAAGGAATAAAGCTAAACGAATCGTGGATTTTAAAATAAACACCGGCAAGGGTTAATAAAATGACCGCCAGTGATGCCCATCCTGAGAATCGTAATAATCCACGTTTATTTACAACAGAAGCAATGATTCCTAAAACAGCCAGAACCATTACTACAGTTGCCAGAGAAGTATCAAGATCCCAGTAATTCCAATATTTAATTAGCGGCAATTTAAGCATCGGGCTCATCCAGCCTGCTATGATTAGCAAGGAACCTAATAAACCAGGATAATTAATAGATTTCATTTAATGACTATTTATTTTCAGCAATTTCCATTTTTTCTGCAAAATGTGCGCAATAATCACGTAAATCTTCTACTATGTTTTTTTCTCCGGTAGCTCTCAGAAAGCTGTCGCCCATAGTTTGAAGGGTTTCATAGAAAAAGCGTTTCATTTCATCAACCGGCATATCTTTAGTCCATAAATCTATGCGTAAAGAGTTTTTATACTGATGATCCCAAAGTGCAAGCATCATAGATTTAACCGGCAGCTTTTCTTTATTTTCTGAATCTGTAGATTCCCAGGTTATATTTTGAGGAACATTACTGTCGTCTAATTCTATAGTAAGTTTTATTTCTGCTGTTTTCATTATTATTATATGATTTTACACTGATTAGTATATGATTATTCCTGCTATATGATTATTTAATTGCATACTTTCCTGATATACTATTATTTCTGAAGCAAGGCCATCGATATCGCGGCAAAGATGATAATTACTATCTCTATAATCCAAATACGTTTTAAATCCTTTACGAACCTCCTGAAAATCAAATCAGTAAAAAAAGAAAGAAAGGCCAGCAGAATCAAAGATATACTTCCCAAAACTCTCCAACCATTATCATCTTTACCAATAAACAGATAAAAAACACTTACCAATAGTATTGAAGTGAGGATATTTAAAGGAGTTAAACGCAATTTCAATACTTCCTCCTGCTATTTCCTTTAAAACCTCCTTTAACAAGAGGCTTAGCTGCTTTGCCTGTGCCAGCCTTATTACTTGCTTCGAGTTTAGATCTGGCAATTTTCTGTGCTATTACTTTTGCGTTTTTCTTTTCATGAAAAGCACCTTTAAATTCAGGATCTTCTTTCCTTTTTTGATTATCAATTTCCCTGGCAATATCCTGACGTTCCTGATAAGGAGTTTCTTCAATAAATACTTCCGAAGGAATCTGCTGAACCGTAATTTGCTGACGAATTAATTTTTCAATTTTATTGATGTAATATTTCTCGGCTTCATTACAAAAAGTAATTGCATCGCCAATATTATTTGCCCTTCCGGTTCGGCCTATTCTGTGAACATAATCTTCAATAATAATAGGAACATCGAAATTTATAACGTGACTTACACTGCTCACATCAATTCCTCGTGAAGCCACATCAGTAGCCACTAACACACGCACACCACCTTCTTTAAAGGCATTAATAGAATTTATCCGGGTATTTTGTCCCTTATTGGCATGTATAACCCTGATTTCATCCAGTGCAAAACGGCGTTCTAAAAACTTAAAGATATTATCGGCTGTAGTTTTGGTTTTACAAAAAATAATAAGGCGGTTAAACTCTTCGCTTTTCAGCAAATGCTGAAGCAGGTTAATTTTAGTTTTAGAATTTGGAACATAATACAAAATCTGGTTAACCGACTGTGCAGGAGTTGCAGGTGCAGAAGCTTCTATAATGGTTGGAAATTTCAGAAAATCGCCTGCTATTTTATGAACCAATTCACTCATTGTTGCCGAGAAAAGCAGGTTTTGCCGTTTTCGAGGAACCACTTCCAATATCCGGTGGATGGACCCGATAAAACCCATATCCACCATTTTATCGGCTTCATCCATCACCATAAACTGTATAGATCGGGTATTAATATCTCCCGAAAGGTATAAATCTAAAAAGCGCCCCGGAGTAGCCACCAAAATATCTACACCTTTAGCAAGTTGTGCTTTTTGTGTTTTTGGCCCAAGACCTCCGTAAATAACAACCGTTCTTAAATCAGTATATTTTGCAAAAACCTTAATATGCTCTTCAATCTGCATAGCAAGCTCGCGTGTTGGAGCAAGAATTAAAGCACGTGCATCATTTCCCTGGGCATATTTAAGTTTCATTAATATTGGTAATACAAACGCAGCTGTTTTACCGGTACCTGTTTGCGCTATACCCATTAAATCTTGTCCGGATAGAGCCGGGGCAATTGCTTTTTGCTGAATGGGTGTTGGTATTGTAAAGCCAGCATCCGCAATTGCGTTCAAAATCTGGGGGTTTAATTTAAAATCTTCAAAGGTTTGCGCCATAGCGCAAAGATACACGGATTTACGATTTTTGATTTACAATGAACGAATAAAGATGAAATAGATAATTCAGGAGTTAAGATTTAAGTATTATTTTAGCGCTTTGCAAATCTTAAATTAAAAATCATAATTCGTATTTCTCCATGTCTTCCATCTTAATCAAATCTGCTACAATAATTAATGAAGGCCAGCAAAACATTGCTGATGTGTTTATTAAAGATGGTATTATAGAACAAATTGGTTCATCATTAAACATATGGGCCGATAAAGAAATTAACGCCGAAGGAAAATACCTTTTTCCTGGCTGTATAGACGATCAGGTGCATTTCCGTGAGCCAGGGCTAACCTATAAGGCAGATATTTTTACCGAAAGCCGGGCTGCCGTTGCCGGCGGAATAACTTCTTTTATGGAAATGCCCAATACAGTTCCAAATACGATAACTCAGGAACTACTGGAAGATAAATATACTATTGCTTCAAAAAATTCATTGGCAAACTACTCCTTCTTTATGGGCGCTACCAATGATAATATGGAAGAGGTTTTAAAGACCAATTCGAAAAATGTTTGTGGCATAAAGATTTTCATGGGTTCTTCTACCGGAAATATGCTGGTAGATAATGAGAAAACGCTTGAAACAATTTTCAGCTCTACTCCTATGCTAATTGCTACTCATTGCGAAGATGAGGAAACAATTAAGCGTAACCTGGAAATTTTCAAGCAAGAATACGTAGAAGATATTACTCCGGGAATGCATCCTTTGATTCGCAGTGCGGAAGCTTGTTATAAATCTTCATCTTTTGCAGTTGGGTTAGCAAAAAAGCATAATTCCCGCTTACATATCCTACATATATCTTCTGCAATCGAAACCAATTTGTTCGATAATACTATTCCGTTAAAAGATAAAAGAATAACTGCGGAAGCCTGTATACATCACCTTTGGTTCTCTGATAAAGATTATGCCACAAAAGGCAACTGGATAAAATGGAATCCGGCGGTAAAAACGGAACAGGATAGGGAAGCAGTTTTTGCAGCAGTGCTGGATGGAAGAATCGACATTATAGCTACCGATCATGCGCCTCATACCATTGAAGAGAAATCAAAACCCTATTTGCAGGCTCCTTCGGGCGGACCTTTAGTGCAGCATTCCTTAATAGCCATGCTGGAGTTTTATCATGATGGAAAGATAAGCCTGGAACAGATTGCTGAAAAAATGGCGCATAATCCAGCTATTTGTTTTAATGTAGAAAAACGTGGTTTTATACGTGAAGGATATTGGGCCGATTTGGTTTTGGTCGATTTGAATGATCAATATATGGTTTCTAAGAAGAATATTTTATCAAAATGCGGATGGAGTCCTTTTGAAGGATACCAATTCAAATCGTCAGTTACACATACCATTGTATCAGGAAACCTCGTTTTTGAAAACGGGAAATTAATAGAAACAAGCGCAGGCAAAAGATTAAACTTTAATTAATGGACGATAAAATAATTACGCTTCAAACCTTTGATAATCCGGCGCTTGCACATATTATCCGTGCACGCTTAGAAGCAAATGATATCCCGTGCTTTCTTGCGGATGAACATATAATCGGATTGAATCCTTTATATAATCCGGCAATTGGCGGAGTTAAATTAAAAATCTTTGAAAAGGATTATAATAAGTGCATCTCTCTTCTGGCAGAAGATGAAGATTTGATTTCTGATAATGATAATCAACCAACTGGTGCAAAAGAAACTTTGTGTCCGGTATGTAACTCTGCAAATGTGGGTTATGGAAATGCTACAAAAAAACGTTTTGGCATCCTGACTATGATGGTTTCTTTTCTTACGATGACTTATCCAATCTTAAACCGCAAAGCCTGGCATTGTTACAATTGTGGAGAAGAGTTTGAATGAGATATTTGTTTAATGAATAATTTTAAAAACCAATTCTTTCAATAATTCACCATCGGTAGTATTTCCGGACGAATCAACTCCTTTAGATTTTAAATCGTATTCGCGTAAAATGTTGAATACTGAAAATACCTTAAACGCATTGTAGTTTCTGGCAGCTAGTTCATAATCTTTAATAAAATAAGGATTTACACCTAATTCTCTGGCCAGGTTTTGCGGCGATTTATCAGCTATATAATGATACTTTAATACTTTGGTAAACCATGTATTTAAGGCTCCAAAAACTAACTGAATGGGATTCGCCTTAGGATTTGCAGCGAAATAATCAATTATTTGATTTGCTTTGAACGGATCGCGCTTTGCAAGCGCATCCTGTAACTCGAAAACATTATAATCTTTACTTATACCAATATTGTTCTGAACATCTTCAACTGTAATCTCCTGCCCTTTCGGAACATTCAGCATCAGTTTTTCAAGTTCGTTAGAAACCTTGGATAAATCATTTCCAAGATATTCGGCAATCATTGCAGAAGCCCGTGCATGAATACGATATGATTTTTCTTTAACAAACTCTTCTACCCATACAGGTACTTTATTCTCGTAAATAGTGGCCGATTCAAAAATCACGCCTTTTTTCTCTATTGCCTTATATGTTTTCTTACGCTTATCGAATTTTGCATGTTTATAGCAAAAAACCAGTATAGTACTTGGAACCGGGTTTTCTAAATATGCCAGTAATGGGTCCGTATTCTTTTTATCACTTTCTCCTTCCTTTCCCCATTTCATTTCCTGAGCTTCTTTTACCATTACAAGCTGGTATTCGCTCATCATCGGAAAACGCTTTGCAGCATTCAGCAAACCCATGATATCTGTATCCCTGCCATACAGAACCGTTTGGTTAAACCCTTTTTCAGCTTCAGTAAGCAGGTTATTTTCAATGTAATCGCTAAATAAATCAATATAGAAAGATTCTTCTCCGTGGAAAAGGTATACCGGTTTAAATTTCCGGCTCTTTAAGTCACTTTGTAAGGCTGCAGCAGTCATATCCAGAAGGGGCCAAATTAAGAAAAAAGGATAAGTTAAAAGAGCAAAAGAAAAGGTTATGCTTTAAAAGATTTTTCGGAAATTAGCCTTGTGATTTTCGAGCCGGTTCCATTAGATTTTCCATCCTACTCTTTCAAAATAAAACAAGAAACTGCTGTTACGTATATATTTGATGATATCAGAAAAAAATACCTTGTACTTACCCCGGAAGAATGGGTTCGGCAGCATGTTGTACAGTTTATTATTAAGGAAAAAGGATATCCCAGATCTTTAATAAAACTGGAAGGCGGTTTAAAACTCAACTCTCTTCAAAAAAGAACCGATGTAGTGGTATTTAACACTGATGGAGAAAAAATACTTTTAATAGAATGTAAAGCTCCATCTGTTAAAATTACTCAGAAAACATTCGATCAAATTGCGCGGTATAATATCATTCATAAGGTTCCGCTTTTATTTGTTAGTAACGGCTTGCAGCATTTTGCTTGTAAAATAGATATTCAACAACAAAAATATCAGTTTCTGGAAAACCTACCAGCCTTCGAAAAAAAATTGTAACCTATAGCTAAATTTTGACGTAACAATCTGGAAAATAAAGAGCTATGCAAGTTTATCTATCTAAGCAGAATTCTAGAAAACCGACATCAAACAATCTGTCAACTCTAAGTATAATAGCAGGTGTTGTAATTATTTCTGCTACGTTAACGGTAATGATAATCATACCGGGTTATTGGAGTTTTTCTCCTGGTGTCTTTTTGATTTTAGCAACCGTCTGGTATCTGTATTATACTATCAACAGAAAACCTTTATTACTGGAGATTACCAACAATCAGATCAGTTATATTTCAGAAGAAAACAGTGAATTAATTACGATTAGTACTGAAGATATTTTAGATATTAATCATAAGTTCTGCGAACTGGAAATTTATACCAAAGATGAACGTGTTCATGCCATCAATTTGTTAAATACAGACAGCGAGCAAACCCGCTGGGAAATAAAAGAACATCTTAAAAAACTTATTGAAGGAATAAATTCTGATAGTAACTGAATATTGAATTCTGTTTATGCATACGTCTGCAAAACGCAGGCATGATTGAAATCTAAACTATTTCTTTTTAACGCGGCTTCTTAATTCTGTAACTGGAATCGTAATCATATGTCCTATAGGTTTTTTATCTCTATAAGTAATTACTTTTAACACTACAGCATCTTTTGGAATAATCAGAGGTGCCGAGTATTTGGGATAAAATTGGTCCGGAAACGAATTATCAAAGCAGTAGTGAATATCTAATCCGGAGATTTCAGCAGTTAAGTCCACTATAAGCGTATTATCAGGTCCGTTATACGATAAAAAAATCGGGTCATACATGCTACGGGCATAGTTTACTTCCGCAATATCAAGGCGTTTAAAATGCTCTTCTACTTTAGCTGAAAAATTTGTCCAGCTTTTCTTATTTACCGGCGACCATACCGATTCTGCTATTGCCATTCCTCGCGGCCATAACATATATTCTGCGTGTCGCATGGTATAAATCTGCTCTGTCCATAAATTACCCTGCCCGCCTTTTACCAAGTTAACGTCAGCAATACCTTCTCCCGGATCGAATTGGTAGGCTTTACTTAAACGCAATGAAGCATAATTTTTAGGTTCTATCGCAACATCGCCCTGCATATAATCCAGGTATGCGTAATTGCTTGGGCTCATTATCACTTCGTGACCCAATTTAGAAGCTTTAATGCCGCCTTCAACACCGCGCCAGCTCATCACAGCCGTAGATTGCGATGGCGAACCGTCTAATATTTCATCCCAGCCTATAAATTTTTTACCCTTAGATTGTACAATGGCCTCTACTCTTCGTGTAAAATAACCTTGTACTTGTTCCATCGTTTTTAATCCTTCTTTCTCCATCAGAGCCTTAATGGCAGGATTTTTTTCCCAGAAATTATGCGGTGCTTCATCGCCTCCCATGTGTATGTATTCGAATGGGAATAAAGCCGCAACTTCCGTAATCACTTTATCTAAAAATTCATAAACTTTTTCATTGGCAGGACACAATGTATTATCTATTAAAGCGATTGGAGGCGCTCCGCGCGACCAATCCATTATAGGTTCTCCAGATCTTACAGCGTATTTTTCGGCACCCGGCGTACAAGATAATTCCGGATACGAAGCAATGGCTGCCAAACTATGCCCAGGTACATCTATTTCGGGCATAATATTTACAAAACGGTCGGAGGCATATTCGATAATCTCTTTTACATCATCCTGGGTATAAAAACCTCCGTAATCTTTTGGTTCAGTTGGCAATGGATTAGAGAAGCTACCAAAATAACCGGTTTTATTAACTCTCCATGCTCCTACTTCTGTAAGTTTAGGCAGGCTCTTTATTTGTATTCTCCAGCCTTCATCATCTGTTAAATGCAGATGAAGCAGATTATACTTATACTTCACCATATTGTCGATAAAGGTCTTTACTTCTTCTTTAGTAAAGAAATGTCTGGATACGTCGAACATTAATCCTCGCCATTTGAACCTCGGATAATCAGTAACACTAACACAAGGAATATTCCATTTACTTGTCTTTATCGGTGCTTCACTTTCAATTTCCCTAGGAAATAATTGCAACAGCGTTTGCACACCATAAAATAATCCTGAAGGATCATTAGCCTTTATCGATATCTGTTTCGAAGTTACTAATAAACGATATCCCTCTTTTCCTAAAGTTGTATCTTCCGTTGCATTTATCTGCAACCTGATAGAGGCATTATCATCCCTGTTACTAATATGCACCCTGGTTTGTGTTGCTGAAGCAATCCTCTTTCTCAAGGCATCTGCTGCGAGAAGTATCTCTGGAGATGCAGCTGCGCGGATTGTAACTTCTTCTGGTAATATAAAAAAGCCCTCCGTTTTCATTAGTTCTACAGGCTCGGGAATAATAGAAATTTTGGTATACGTTTCCTGTGCGTTAGCGTTAAAACATGATAAACAGAAAAGAAAAAATATAAGATATCGTTTAAATCCCATGTGTGTTTGTGTTTTTACTAAAGTACGCATTTTGATAAACTCATAAAATCATGTTTAACATTCATAGCTAATCGCCAAATTGAATTATAGCGATATTTCTTTTGAGTATTAGATTGTATTCTTAAATAAGTAGTATTAATTTATTTCTTTTGCAGGATGTTGAATTTGAAAAGAGAATTGCTTAAAAAATGTTCTGATTATGTAGCAGAACGGGTAGAATCTGCTACGAATGCGATTGTTTCGGCTAAAGAAGCCTCGCAAGACGATACAAAAAGCAGTGCCGGCGATAAGTACGAAACTACGCGTGAAATGATGCAACAGGAAATGAGCCGCAATGAAGCGCAATTATTCGAAGCAAAAAAGCTTCAGCATGCCTTATTGCAAATCCCGCAGGATAAAACAACCGATAAAATTCAGAATGGCAGCTTAGTTTTTACGAATAACGGGAATTTCTTTATATCTGTAAGTGCCGGTCAGTTCAAAATAGAAGAGCAGGTTTTCTTCGCCATATCCGCTGCATCGCCAATAGGAAAACTTCTTTTAGGTTTAGAAAAAGGAATGAAGTTTAGTTTTAACGGAAAGTTTTTCGAAATACTAAACGTAAAATAGTGGACAAAAGAAGCCGCTGCTTTTTAAGGCAGCGGCTTCTTTATTTTCTTTTAAGAAAATTAGTTTTGAACTGAATCAATACTTACTTCAGCAGCTGAATCAACTGTATCAGCTAAGTTTGTTAAAGAATCAGAAGTAACATCAGCAGTTGAATCAATTGAGTCAGCTTGATTGTTTTCTGTTTTATTTGAGCTACAAGCAGCTACTGATAAAGAGATTGCAAAGGCAAGGAAACCGAATTTAAATAGATTTTTCATGTTATTTTTTTAAAGGTTGTTTTATCTTAATACAATAAAAGGCAATAAGTAACCCACCGTATAAAAAAATAAAGAATATTTATTCCGGGATTAAATCGCAATACCAAAATCCTTTAGTTTTAAGCTGATTAAGATTGGTATCGCTTTCTCTTAATTCCAAAGGTTTAAAAACTTTCTCTCCTTTTGTAAATTTAATTTTTGATTTAAATATAGGGCCATCATAACAAAATGTATGAAATTCACCATTTTCGCCACAAGGATCCACATGCCCCGGGAGTGAGTCTACAAATTCTGAATCTATTTCTGCTCCTACCATAGCTTTTCCTAAATCGTCATTAACACAGCAGGTAATGGTTTTGAATCCCAATGAAATAAATGTTTTAATTAACTGGTCCGTGTTTCTTTGCCATAAAGGAAATACAGCTTTCATGCCAACTTTAGCCAAATTGGTTTCCCGGTATTGTCGTAAATCTTCGAGAAGTATATCCCCAAAAATCACATTATTTATTCCTTCGGCCTTGACTTCAAGAAGGAGCTTTTCCATATTACGCTCATATTCTTCGTTGCTTCCTTCTTTCACATATACTTTTTTAAGAGGAATACCGATGTACCTGGACTGTTCTTCAAGTAAAGCTTCCTGCACTCCATGCATAGAAATCCGTTTGAAATTCTCGTTAAGAGTGGTAAGTAAATACGCCACTTTATATTCACCCGATTTTAAAACTTCGTATAAACAAAGGGATGAATCTTTACCTCCGCTCCAACAGAATATAGCTTTTTCCATGATATCCGATTTTAATGAAAAAAGGCGGAAATTTCCGCCTTTTTTCATTATTAGTTAACTCTATATTTAATTCCTACATTAAAATTAAAACCGCGCGTATTATATCCGAGCCATTCAATATAATCTTCATTCAATATATTTTTGAAATCTCCGAATAAAATTATTTTTTTAAGAGGCTTTAGTTCCAAATAGGCATCCAGTAAAGAATAAGCTGATAAGCCGACTATCTGTCTCTCATAATTTGTATCATAAAATACTTCAGGACGGGTACCGGTATATTTATAATTTAAGCTCGCTGAAACGAATTTGTTAAATGCGTACCCTGCAGAAACACCGGCAGAATGTTTTGGACGTCTTAACAATTCTTTAGTTTCGTTTTCATTTTCGTCAACTCCTTTACCCTTCACAAATGAATACCATGGATTAATAAATAATTTATTAAACGGTTTCGAGTTTAGTTCCAATTCAAAGCCTTTATCGTTCTGTTCGATGAAATTTTCATATTTGGTTAAAGGTAAATCGATAAGGTTTTTGCTTTTTCGCTGAAAAAAAGATGCATTGAAACTTAGTTTTGAAGGTACAAAGTCTATTTCTGTCCCTGCTTCATAAGTTACAGATGTTTCTGGTTTAAGCTCTGTATTTCCATAAGGAGAAAACAATTGATATAAAGTTGGCGCCTTAAAAGCTGATGAAGCATTTACAAAAAACTTATACCTGTTGGCGAATACATAGGATGGATTTATGGTATAAGTAAAATTATCTCCATATTTTGAATGATGGTTATATCTTCCGCCCAATTCCATATAAAAACCACCAAGGTTTTTTAGGAAAAATGAAGTAAAAAAGCTGCTTATATCAGAATTTGCCGCTGACGCATCCAAGATACTTTCAGATATATATCCCGGAGAATCATATAAGTTATATTGGTCTGAATTTGATTTACGGTAGTTAATTCCTGAATTAAGCTCGATAATATCGGAAAGCTCTTTATTAACAAATAAATCGGCTTGCCAGATTCTTCCTTTATTATCAGTTATTTGCAAAGCAGAGCCATCATCCGGGAGGTTTTGAAATTTATTGGCAACTGTATTATTACTCAAATTCAAGGTAATTCCGCCATCGTTTAAGGCATATTTCCCTGTTACTCCGCCAAAAAAGTGTGTTCGTTTATACGTATAATCTTTATCATCTGAAAACGATCCACCATCAGACATTCCATTATTATTAGATAATTGGATATTTGCATTTACAGACAGCTTCTCTGTTAATTGTTGCTTTCCATTAAAATTTAAGGCATGTTGTTCATATCCGTCTTTATCGAAATTTCCGGTGCCGGAAGCATCAGTAGCCGAAGAAAACTCTTTCGAACCAGTGTGAGAATAATTAAATGCAATTCCGGTTTTCCCAACTGCCCCGTTTAAACCTATAGCCTGTTTATTTGCGTGATAACTTCCTGCTGAAAGAAGCACATTAGCATTTAACGCTTCGTTAGAAGGTTTTTTGGTGATAATATTTATTACACCTGCAACTGCATCGCTTCCATAAAGTGTTGAATTACCACCCTTAACGATTTCTATGCGTTCAATCTGATCAACCGGAATGGATTTTAAATCATATTCGTTAGAAATACTTTGAGCATCATTTACCGCAATTCCATCAATCAGAATAAGCGTATTTCCGGCAGAAGCGCCCCTCAAATATAAGGAAGCAGCATTGTTGCTATAAGCATTATTAGCACCTGAATACGTAATACCCGCAATATTATTTAATATCTCCGGAAGATTTTTTCCCTGACTGGCTTCTAATTGTTCCGAAGTAATTACCCGGACTACTTTACCTATCTCGGCTTTTCGTTTTGTAGAACGTGTTGCTGATACAACTACCTGATCTAAAGAACTTGTTTTGATGACGGTTTCTTGTGCGAATGCGCCCGAACCAATAAGCGCTAATTGAGCAAACCCCAGGCTTGCAGCAATTCTGAATGATTTTTTTTTCATTTGTTGTGAGTAGGCCCACAGCAAACAGTTTTGAAGAGTATTAAATGAAAAACACACGAAAAGATATTTTCATCTAAGCTTCATTTCCCGAAAGCTATGATATTATAATGCTTAGGCAGGTCTTCTGACTTATTCCCGGTTATTCTGCCTTCCCATTCAAAATGAACAGTGGCTTTAAGATTGAATAACCGTTGCGGAAAATACAGCAGCGGGACTGTCCGGGATTCAAACCCGGTTCCCTTTTAACTCCGATTAGGAGACCAAAAGCAGTGCAAATGTAGGATAAGATCTTTAAATATCAAGGAGACTGATGTGTATCAATAGATTTCCTCTCTATTGCTCCCATAACAATAAGATATTGAGCAATTAAATAAGATATCAGATAAAAAAACAGCATAATATTTTTTGCTTCAATAAAATAGTAATATCCGTTTGATAAGTCGGATATGAGAAAAGCGACACTGGCAGTTAGTATTAATTTGAAACTTAATCGGTTAACTCTTTTATAACGATAAGCAGATAATATAATCATGGTAGTAATTGCAATGGAATATAAACCTACCGGCAACGCAAATTCTCTTAGATTATCTTTCGCTGTCTGATAAAAACATATGCCTATAAATGCCAATCCTAAAAAAAACATATTTCCTAAACGCCTGGTTTGCTTTATATTCTTTTTAAAATCAATGGAAAATGCAAGCGCATAAAAAGAATAACTAATTAAAGTAGCAATTAAGGCGGTAAGAAAATAAAATCCGGCGGATGTGCTAAACAGCATTTGGATATCACTGGCAAGAGTTAGCACTAATCCTGCAAAAATCAGTTTATGGAAATTCTCTTGAATCTTTGTTTTTATTAATAGATAAAGGATTAATGAAATCCCTATAAGAGGCATCGAAATAATTCTCGATAAATGATTATTAAACACGAGGGCACTAATATTCAATATTAGAATAAGTGTATAAAAAACATTGAAAATCAGATGACGCCGAAACATTTAATAATTCAGTTCCTTTTCCAGGCTTTTTACCCAATCGTTAAATAGTTTTGCCTCAATTTTTAATGCCGCTTCAGCATAAATCTCCCATTCAAAAGAAAAGTCTTTAAGTTGCTTCAGCATTTCTTCCAGATGCCCCTCTTCTTCAAGAATAATCGACTTAACGTTTACTTTACTTTGCGCTGCATCTAACGCCTCCTGGTAAATCGGATATAGCTCATCAGCTCTTACCTCAATGGCATAAGTAACTAAAAGATATGCAGCAAACCTCAGTTCTGTACCACTTAAATTTAATGTATTTTTTAAATAACGGCATACTTCCATATCCAGCTTATTTAGATATAGGCGACTGGAAGCAGGTGCCAATAAATATTCATAAGAATATGTAGGACAAAGTGTTTCGTCAATTTTGCTAATTTGCTTCTTTAAATAATATGCGTGACGATGCTCTTCGGCTGCATGTTTTAAAATAATAAGCGTAACATTTGTAGAATGCTCTGAAGCAGAAATTTTTCTGGCCCCGGTATTTTCCATTAATGAAAGCGTATTTAAAAGCTTTGCATGTACCTCTGGATTTGCTATTATCTGATTAAAAAGCTGTTTTAAAGACATATTAAAAAATTTCGAGCACCGGTTCTAGAAACTCAACCGCTCATTAATAATACAATACAGTGAAAAAATGTAAATTATGCTTAATCATCCTATCATTAAGAAAAATTATACAAATTATCTATAAAAGCTGCTAAAATAAGAGCTATTTCGTTCTTTTACTCATTCTAATGATAAAAAGTTCAAGCGTGTCGATATTTCTGGAATTCATTGAATTGAATTCTTCTATAAAACGGTTTATGCAATTCAAAGATTCACTGAGAATTTTCGATAACTCTTTCCCACTTTTCCCTTAATAATTCCACAACCCGTTGATCTGTTGGAAACGTAACATCATCCACACAAAGCTCCCTTAAGTTCCTCCATCGAAATGCTTGTCTGATATCTCCTTCTTCATCAAAATCGAATACAGCTTCTTTAAAGGACAGTTTAATCTCAGTCATTGGTTTCACTAAATAGTAAACACTAATAATCTGACTTTCGTTAAATGCCGACTTAATGAAGAAATCGGTTGTATAAAAATGTTCTGTTACTTCAACTTCCAGCTCACATTCTTCAATAAATTCGCGCTTTAACGCATCGATTAATCCCTCACCATACTCTAATCCACCACCGGGAAATTTGCTGAAACGAATGCCATATTCTTCTTCATCACTAATAAGAATCTGGTTTTGTTTGTTTATTAACAGTCCGTAAACACGCACATTGAATTTATACATATCAAACTCAAAAAATTAAGCAATCGATTTATTAATAATGTTTATGGTTTTTAACCACAATATCCGGTGTCCAAATGATATCTTTTGTCTGCGGTTCACTTCTTACCGGGCAATTCTCCATTCTGCAATAATGGCAGCATTGAGGTAAGCATGGATCAGCATGAATAAAAAACTCGGTACGTACAAAGCCATTGTGATTAATGAGGGTATCAACGTGCGAAATTTCATCGTGTACTTTATTTAGCTCGTAATAATAGGGCAAGGTAAGATGGCAATCAATATGCAGTTCGTTTCCGTAACTCTGGGTTCTTAAATTATGAATATCAATCCAGGAATTATGACGGTTTTTATTTAAAATATCAACCACTTTCTTCACTACATTAAAATCAGACTCATCCATTAACCCACCAACCGACTTTCTGACTAACTTATACCCCTGAAATACAATATACAAACCCATGATAATTGATAAAATACTATCAAAAAAATAGATTCTTGTAAAGTAAATTACCAGCAAACCAATAACCAGTCCCGCGCTGCTGTACGCATCTGTTAATAAATGTTTTCCATCCGCATATAAAACCATGGAGTTTGAAATCCTACTCTCCTTTATTAACATTCTGCCTACAAAGAAATTAACCAGGCCAGTAACAGCAATAATTATAGAACCATCAAATAAATGCGTTACCGTAGTCGGAAAAAATATATTATAGGTCGATTTTAAAATAATCAGTATTCCTGCCAATAAAATTAAAATACCTTCTACAAACATGGAAAAGAACTCTACCTTTCCATGCCCGTACGGATGATTTAAATCCTTTGGCTGTGCAGATAAATAAATGCTATAAAATGCAAATGCACTTGCCAGCACATTTACTATACTTTCTGCCGCATCTGTTAAAATGGCGTTAGAAGACGTAATAAAAAATGCAGTAAACTTTCCAATCATTAGCAGAAAGCTTACAACCAGGGCGAATAGGATAATTTTTTTTTGCTTGTCCACTATAAATCGTTGGGCCAAATTTACTATTCTATGGCTGTATAATCAGAAATTTACGATAAATGATGTTTTTTTTATCTCAATCTCTAAACGCTTCATATATTTGCGCTTATGAGTATTTTATCCGACAGAATAAACAATCTTGCCGAGTCTGCAACCATAAAGATGGCTAAACTCGGAAGGGAATTAGCAGCACAAGGCGTTGATGTTATTAGCTTAAGCCTTGGAGAAACAGATTTCTTTACTCCCGATTTCGTTAAAGATGCTGCTAAGAAAGCAATTGATGCTAACCATTCCTATTACACACCAGTTGCTGGTATTCCTGAATTGAGGAAGGGAATTGCAGCTAAATTAAAACGTGAAAATAATTTAGACTACAATTTCGATCAGATTGTAGTTTCTACGGGTGCTAAACAAGCTTTAGCGAATGCTATACAATGTTTAATAAATCCTGGTGATGAAGTAATTATTCCTACACCTTATTGGGTTTCATACTCTGAGTTGGTAAAACTAGCCGAAGGCGAATCTGTTTTCATTAATGCAACCATTGATACAGATTTTAAAATATCACCGGAAGAATTAGAAGCAGCAATTACTCCAAAAACAAAGCTGTTTATGTTTTCTTCGCCTAATAACCCGACAGGAACGGTTTACACACGCGAAGAATTAGAAGCTTTAGCAAAAGTATTTGAGAAATACCCTAATATATTCATTATATCTGATGAAATTTATGAACATATTAATTTCATTGGCGCCCATACTTCAATTGCAGAATTTGAAGCTATTAAGGATCGTGTAATCATCATTAACGGTTTATCTAAGGCCTATGCAATGACCGGATGGCGCTTAGGATTTTCTGCAAGTAATAAAGAAATTGCTGCTGCCTGCGAAAAACTACAAAGCCAGGTAACTTCAGGAACCTGTTCAATTGCACAACATGCAGGCGCTGCTGCGTATGCAGGAAGTCTTGATAGTGTTGAAGAAATGCAGAAAGTATTCTTAAAACGTCGCGACTTAGTTTATAATCTTCTGAAAGAAATTCCCGGTTTAAAAGTAAATGTACCAGCCGGAGCCTTTTATTTCTTCCCTGATGTTCGTTCTTTCTTCGGAAAAACAGCCCCTGATGGAGCTGTAATTGCAAATGGCGATGACTTAGCGTTATATCTTTTAAATACAGGCCATGTAGCTGTAGTAAGTGGAGATTCTTTTGGCGACGAAAACGGTTTACGTATATCTTATGCTGCTGCTGATGACAAACTAATTGAAGCTATATCAAGAATTAAATTTGCTTTAGGGCAGTTAAAATGAGAGAACTGTTTAAACAGTTTAATAACTTAACCATTTTAATTATAGGTGATGTTATGATGGACTCGTACCTTTGGGGAAATGTAGAACGCATTTCTCCGGAGGCTCCGGTGCCAATTATCTCGGTGCGCAAAAAAGAAAACCGTTTAGGCGGAGCGGCTAATGTTGCTCTTAATATTCAGGCTTTAGGTGCCACACCTATTATTTGTACCGTAATTGGCGACGATAAAGAGGGCGATGATTTTCTGGACGTTCTGGAGCAACAACAACTCTCTGCAAAAGGAATAGTTAAACTTAATAGCAGACCAACAACAGTAAAAACCCGGGTGATTGGTCATAACCAGCAAATGATTCGCATTGACGCTGAAGTTGATGACGAAATATCACAAACAGATTCTGAAACATTATTCAGCGTTATTACAGAAATTGTCAATAATCAGCAAGTTGATGCCATTGTTTTTGAAGATTATGATAAAGGAGTAATCTCTGAATATTTAATTCAAAATGTTGTAGCCCTTGCAAAAACAAGAAAACTGATAACGGTAGTAGACCCTAAAAAACGGAATTTCTTAAAATACAAAGGTGTTAGCCTTTTTAAACCCAATTTAAAGGAACTACGCGAAGGGTTACAGGTAGAAATTGATTCTAACCAAAAAGAACTCGAATCTGTTGTTGAGGAATTACAAAACAAACTTGACGCTAAAATGGTTATGGTTACTCTTTCTGAACAAGGTGTATATATGCATTCAGAAAACGGCAGAAAGATCATTCCGGCACACATAAGAAATATCGCAGATGTTTCCGGTGCTGGCGATACCGTTATAGCGACTACTGTAACTTGTCTTGCTGCAGGATTAGATGAATTTACAACTGCTTCTATCGCCAATCTTGCAGGCGGGCTTGTTTGTGAGGCTATCGGAGTTGTACCTATTAACAAAGAAAAACTCTTAAAAGAGTCTCTATCATTATAAATAATTATTATTCCATCAGTCGGAATATACACATCGAAAAGAAAAAATAGCAAAAGCCGCATTTAGAATAAAAATGCCTAAATTTGCGCCCTGAAATTTTTATAATTTTAAATATGAAGTTATCGCAATTTAAATTCAATTTACCCGACTCTTTAATAGCTCATGATCCTGCAGATCAGAGAGATGAAGCTAGATTAATGGTTCTTGACCGCAAAACCGGGGCTATTGAGCATAAAATCTTTAAAGATATTTTAGGTTATTTTGATGATAAGGATGTGATGATTCTTAACAACACCAAAGTATTTCCTGCTCGTTTATATGGTAATAAAGAGAAAACCGGTGCTACCATCGAAGTATTCTTATTGCGCGAACTGAACAAAGAACTACGCTTATGGGATGTTCTGGTAGATCCTGCCCGTAAAATACGTGTTGGTAATAAACTTTATTTTGGAGAAGATGATCTATTGGTTGCCGAAGTGGTAGATAATACTACATCGCGTGGCCGTACAATTCGTTTCCTTTTTGACGGTACCGAAGAAGAATTCCGAAAAAACATAGAAATTCTTGGAGAAACACCACTTCCTAAATACATTAAACGTAAAGCTACTGCTCAGGATAAGGAGCGCTATCAAACCATCTTCGCTAAGAACGAAGGTGCTGTAGCAGCTCCAACTGCTGGTTTACACTTTAGCAGGGAACTAATGAAGCGCCTTGAACTGAAAGGTGTTGAATTTGCAGAAGTTACTTTGCATGTTGGCTTAGGTACATTCCGTGCTGTTGAGGTTGAAGATTTAACCAAGCACAAAATGGATTCTGAGCAATTTATTATTGATCAAAAAGCTGCTGATATTGTAAACAGAGGAATAGAAAATAAACGCAGAGTTTGTGCTGTAGGCACAACCAGCATGCGCGCAATTGAATCTGCAGTATCTGCAAACCATATTTTAAAGCCGGCAAACGACTGGACAAGTAAGTTTATCTTCCCTCCTTACGATTTTAGTATCGCAAACAGCATGATTACAAACTTCCACACTCCTGAGTCAACATTATTGATGATGGTTAGTGCTTTTGGTGGTTATGATTATGTCAGACACGCTTATGAAGTTGCAGTAAAAGAGAAATATCGCTTTTACAGCTATGGCGATGCCATGTTGATTATTTAGTTGCTGGTTGAAAGTTATGAGTTAAAAGTACTGAAACTCATAACTTTCACACACAACCCTAAAATGAAATATTACGCTGTAATAGTAGCCGGCGGTACCGGAAGCCGTATGAATTCTGACATTCCAAAACAATTTATGTTGTTAAATGGAAAGCCAGTACTGATGCATACTATCGAAGCTTTTTATAATTCTGACCTAAAGCCTGAAATTTTTCTGGTTTTAAATTCCGAATACCAACAATTATGGTCAGCCCTCTGCATTGAGCATAATTTTAATATCCCCCTCACCCTTGTTAATAACGGTCTTCAGCGTTTTCATTCCGTAAAAAATGCTCTTGATCTGATTGATGACACCTCGATTGTAGCCATACATGATGCAGTACGTCCAATAATTTCGAATGATCTTATTACCCGGACGTATATGCTCGCCGAGCAAAACATAGCTGTAATACCCGTCGTAACGTGCAAAGACTCTATCAGGAAAAAAGATGGAAATAATACTGTTTCCTTAAACCGTGAAAATTTTTTACTGGTGCAAACTCCGCAGGTATTTCAATCCGGACTATTAAAGCAAGCCTATCAGCAGGAATATAACTCAGACTTTACAGATGATGCTTCCGTTGCTGAAAAAATGGGTATCAGAATATCCATTACAGACGGCGATTATAGAAATATAAAAATTACATTCCCGGACGATATTAAGATTGCGGAAGTATATCTGCAAAGCAATTCATAAAAAATCCGGCTTTCACCGGATTTTTGTCTTTTATGTTACAAATATTTTATTTGCTTCAACAGCGAATAAAATTGTAATTATTTGCTAAGCTGCTCCCCGTATTACCCGAAGCAATACTGCAATAATTGCTATAACCAATAAAATATGAATGATTCCGCCTGTTGCGTAACCACCGAAAAAGCTCACTGCCCAAATTATTATCAGGACAACTGCTATTAAATAAAGTAAATTTCCCATAGTACATTCTTTTGGTTTGATTGATTATTATTTATTAAATATTTACACTAATAATACCAAAAGCGGGGAAATTGTTTAAAATATTACAAAAGTCATTTAATATTCATCTTCGTTAAAGAAGAAATCGTCTTTTGTAGGGTAATCTGGCCATATCTCTTCAATGTTCTCGTATGGCTCGCCATCATCTTCTAGCGCCTGAAGGTTTTCTATCACTTCAACAGGTGCTCCAGATCGTATTCCATAATCAATTAATTCGTCTTTAGTTGCAGGCCATGGGGCGTCTTCAAGATGCGATGCTAATTCTAATGTCCAGTACATATATTCTAAGTTTAAGTTCTAAATTTTGTCGCAAAAGTATAATAATAATTATAAGATTTTAAAATTTATTTTTAAGATTTTTTATAAACGCGGAATCCAGATATTTTCTTCCCTTCCTTCATTATAACAAAATTTTCGGGCCAAAACAAATAAATAATCGCTTAATCGATTCAAATATATAATCACTTTTTCATCAACCGGACTTTCTGAAGAAAGTTGCACCGTAATCCGCTCTGCTCTTCTGCAAATACAACGCGCTATATGACAAAAAGATATTGTTGTAGAGCCACCAGGGAGAATAAAATGTTTTAAGTCTGATAAATCGCCATTCATCGTATCCATCTCTCTCTCAAGCAAATCAATATCAGCCTGCTGTAAATCAGGAATTCTCATTCGTGATTTATCAGGATCGGAGGCGAGCACAGAGCCAATAGTAAATAACCTGTCTTGTATCTCTTTCAGAATAAGTTTAAAAGATATATCAATCTCCTGATCCCTTATTAAGCCTATGTAGGAATTTAGTTCATCTACGGTACCATAGCACTCTATACGGAGATGACTTTTAGGAACCCTCACTCCTCCAATTAAGGATGTATACCCTTTATCGCCGGTTTTGGTATAGATTTTCATTATTATACTTCCATAATACTAGTGAGTTGATAAAGTAATAAAATCTATCTTAATCTCACAGATTGTTGAAAAAAGACAGATTGTTAATATTACTCATCATTTTACATATTGTAAACTCGTAGGGCTTCTATAAATTTATACTTCATAAAAATTATAGAAAATGAATTTCTATCAAATCCAAACGGAACATAGTAGCAGATTACTTTGCTGAATTGATGAAGAAACTGTAATTATAGAATAGGACAACCCAGAAGGCGGCAACGCCGTTAGTTTATATATTCTCACCTAGACTTTATTAGCCCGGCAAAACAAGGAGATTACTGAACCTGAATAAAAGCCAATATTTCGAATGAATATCTGTTACATTTATCTTGCAAAGTGAGGAATAAGAATCAGAAAAAGTATCCTGTGTATTCTATTGACAAGCCATTTTTTGTAAATATGGGACAACGGAAATTCACCCTTTATCAATTACTTTAGCAACCTGAAAGTAGGTTCCATCTTGCTGCGGTGCATTTTTCAGTGCCTGTTCAGGAGAAATTTCTCTATGTATTACGTCTTCTCTGAAGATATTTTCTTCATCTGTAAGATAAATTAAAGGCTTTACCTTACTGGTATCAAGCTCATTTAATTTTTCCATAAAATGCAGAATATTATTCATGTCTTTTAATAACGACTCCTTCTCATTGTCACTCACATCTAATCTGGCAAGATGAGCCATTTTAGCAATAGTTTCGTTATCTATATTCATTATGTAATTTTGAATGTATAAGTGTATAAACTTTATCTTTTAAGTTATCAGCATCAGCCAACGTTAATTCTTTTGTTTCAATTGGATGATGAATGCAAATATCGCAAATTCCGGGGCTTGTGCCATACTTTGAGCCGTCATCCCACATTTTTTTCCAATTATTTATCATACTAATGGCAATAATTGGTATTTGCTGTTCTATAGCTAACCTGAATGGGCCATTTTTAAATTCGTGCAAAACAGGAGGATAGTCATCTCCTATTTTTCCTTCTGGAAAAATCACAAGGCTCATTCCCTGCTTTAAATACTCCTCTCCTTTTTTAAATGCTCTGAAAGCTGAAATTCTGCTATCACGGTTTAATGCAATATCAATGGTTTCAAAAAATAATTTCAGCACATAATTATCAAGCAATTCATCTTTGCCCATAAACGCAAAATTCGACTTCACAGCCATAGTAATAGCAGGAATATCCAGGTTTGAAGTGTGATTTGAACAAACGATATAGGTACGAGACCAATCAATGGGTGTCTCAATATGATATTTAAACCGAAAGCCGGCAAATAAAGAGGATACGTAGGAAAAAAACCTGCGGACATGGTTTAACCGGTTATATCTTGATGGCCTGCGGGAAAAGTAATACAGGAGCGGATAAAGCAGAAAAAAGAAAACAACAACAATAGCCAGGTACAAAAATCGATGGCACTTTTTCAATATCAGCTTCATTAAGCTCAAAAATATAAAAAATCCTTACTTTCGTGCATATATGGAAACTGTTGTAAGCGGAATTAGAAGTACCGGAAGACTACATTTAGGAAATTATTATGGAGCGGTTCAAAACTTTGTAAAAATGCAGCATGAATATAACTGCTTTTTTTTCATTGCTGATTATCATTCATTAACCACTCACCCTACACCAGGTAACCTGCACGAAACCGTTAAACAGGTTTTGATAGAGTATCTGGCCGCCGGAATAGACCCGGAGAAAGCAACCATTTATGTCCAATCTGATATTCCAGCGGTTTCTGAATTATACTTGTATTTAAATATGAACGCTTATATGGGCGAGCTGGAACGAAATACTTCTTTTAAGGATAAAGTACGCTCGCAACCCGATAATATTAATGCCGGATTGCTTACTTATCCAGTATTAATGGCTGCCGATATTTTAATTCATAAGGCCACAAAAGTGCCCGTAGGGAAAGATCAGGAACAACATCTGGAAATGACCAGAACTTTTGGAAACCGGTTTAACAGATTATATAAAACTGACTACTTTCCAGAGCCTTATGCATTTAATTTTAGCGATAAGCTGGTAAAAATCCCGGGCCTTGATGGTAAAGGAAAAATGGGAAAGTCTGAAGGGGAATCTAATGCGGTGTTTTTATCAGATAGTCCCGAAATTGTGAGAAAGAAAGTAATGCGTGCAGTAACAGATTCCGGACCTACCGAGCCGAATTCTGAAAAACCAGATTCTATCCAGAACTTGTTTGATTTAATGAAAGTTGTATCTTCCCAGCAAACGTATGACCACTTTGAAGACTTGTTCAACACCTGCAAAATCCGCTACGGCGACTTTAAAAAGCAGCTTGCTGAAGACATGATTATTGGTACCGAGCCGGTGCGTGCCCGAATAAATGACATTGCCGCTAACACGGCCTATTTACGTGAGATAGCCAGATATGGCGCGGATAAAGCGAATACAAGTGCATTAAAAACAGTGAAAGAAGTGCGCGAAATAATTGGGTTCAAAAGTTTTTAAAGCGAATAGAATATTAAATTAACTTTTGAATTAAACAGATTAGAAAAATGCACATTGCTATTGTAGGAAATATAGGAGCGGGAAAAACAACTTTAACCGAATTATTATCTAAGCATCTTGGCTGGGAACCTCATTTTGAGGCAGTAGACAACAATCCATACATTGAAGATTTTTATAATGATATGAAACGCTGGAGTTTTAATCTTCAAATCTACTTTCTAAATAGCCGTTTTCAGCAAATAAGAGAAATTCAAAAAGCTACACATAACATAGTTCAGGACAGGACTATTTACGAAGACGCGTATATTTTTGCAGAAAATTTGCATGATATGGGATTAATGACTTCGCGCGATTACGAAAATTACAGGTCGATCTTTGATAATATGATCTCCTTCATTAATCCGCCCGACCTGCTTATTTACCTTAAAGCTTCCGTGCCAACATTAGTAAACAATATACAAAGACGCGGCAGGGAATATGAAGTCGGCATCCGTTTAGATTATCTTTCAAAATTGAACGATAAATATCAGAAATGGATAAGTAGCTATAAAGAAGGCAATTTATTAGTGCTCGATATGGATAAATTAGACTTTGCGAATAACTCAGAAGATCTGGGAACGATTATCGAGAAAATTCAAAGAGAAACAAACGGCCTTTTCTAAATTCACAACATGCGTATTCTAGGAGTTATACCTGCCCGATATGAGTCAAGCCGTTTCCCTGGCAAACCATTAATTGATATTAATGGTAAAACAATGATTCAGCGGGTGTATGATCAGGCATTGAGATCCAGTAAGTTAAACGAAGTAGTGGTTGCTACAGATGATGAACGAATACTACAGCATGTAAGGTCGTTTGGAGGACATGCAATCCTCACAGCATCTCATCATCAAAGCGGAACAGACAGATGCGCAGAAGTAGCCGAAAAGCTTCCTGGCTTCGATATTCTGATTAACATTCAGGGGGATGAGCCTTTTATTGATCCAAAACAAATTGACCTGGTTTGCAATTGCTTTGCTGACGAAACAACTAAACTTGCTACACTGGTAAAAAAGATTACCGACTTTAATGAACTGAATAACGTTAATTCACCCAAAGTAATATTAAATACCAATTCTGAAGCTATTTATTTTAGCAGAACAATTATTCCTTATCTACGCAATATAGAACCTTCCCAATGGCTCAACAACCATACCTTTTATAAACATATTGGTATTTATGGTTATACGCTTAGTACACTAAAAGCCATAACATTATTGAAAGTTTCGGACTTAGAAAAGGCAGAAGCATTAGAACAGCTTCGCTGGGTAGAAAACGGTTATAAAATTAAAGTCGCTATCACAGATATAGAAACGCAGGCGATAGATACCCCCGCCGATTTAGAAAAATTACTGCTTCAATACAAGAATTCAGAAAAGAGCACAAACTAATAAAATCCTTTCCGGTTAATTTCATATACGTCTTTGATATGAAATGGAATTATACTTTTATTTTTCTGCTATGCGGTACACTATTTCTAAACTGTTGCACCCTTACCGGACCTGAAGGTTTATTCGGAAAAAAAAGTCCGCATGAAGAATACGGAAAGCGTTTAACAGCTGCCGGCTTAACAGAAACCACACTCGGAAAACTATGGTTTACAGCAGCTGAAGAAAGCTTAAGTAAACCTTTAAATGTAACAATACCTTATAAAGAACACGGATACTTTCCTGCAGAGAAAGCCAGAGCAACCGCCATTCGTTTTAAAGCACAGCAAGGCGAGAAACTTACTATAGAGCTTAGCAAAAAACCCCTGGAAAATTTCACAATTTATATTGACTTATGGGAAGCAGCAACTAATAAAAACAAAAAGCTTTTAGCTTATGCAGATACAGGCGATAATGGCTTCAGTTATGAGATTGATAATAGTGGCGAATATATTATCCGGTTGCAACCGGAATTATTAAGCGGCGGCGAATACACATTAAGCATCACTCCCAGTCCTTCTCTGGCCTTTCCTGTTCAAAAAGGTAATATAGGAAGTTATTGGGGAGCCGACCGCGATGATGGTATAAGAAAACATGAAGGAATAGATATTTTTGCTTCAAGAGGAACGCCTGCCCTTGCTGCAAAAGATGGAACGATAGGCCGCGTAACAACTAATAAACTGGGAGGAAACGTAATATTTATGCGCCCCGATAATAAAAGCTATACATTATATTACGCGCATCTGGATACACAGCTAGTCAGTGCCGGTCAAAAAGTTAAAGCTGGTTCTGCAATAGGATTAGTGGGAAATACCGGAAATGCAATAACAACCTCTCCGCACTTACATTTTGGGATATATACACTGAACGGTGCTATTAATCCATTAGCATTTGTTAAACCGTCTACCAAAGCAGTTCCTGCAATAAAATCAAATCTGTCAAATGTTGGAAAAACCATGCGCACACAGAATAATTTTACCAACTTACGAAATGGAATAGAAGCCAATGCTGAAGTGATTTCAAAGCTTAATGCAAATACAATAATTGAAGTTTATGCTGCAGCAGGTAATTCTTATCAGGTTACATTACCCAACGGCCAATATGGATTTATAACAAGTACATCTGTAACGCCTGTTTCAAAATATATAAGACAATTAAAATTATCCTCTGAAAAAGCGCTTTATGATAAGCCTGTTAGAACCGCTGCCAGCAAGAGTCAATTAAGCTCTGGTACAACCGTAAATATTTTAGGAAGTTATGAAGACTTCTATTTTGTTGAAATAGAAGGAAATAATGGATGGATAAGTAATTCGGTACAATAAAGCGTTAAAAGAGGCCGTATCAAAGGTTTAACCTCACGATTTGATACAGCCTCGTATTTTGTGTTATTTCTTTGCAACAAATTTATGGAAAGTACTGGTTTCCCCATCGGCTTTTTTATCCTGATAAAGAAAGTCCAGATCATTTTCATCAAAATTTTCAAAGAAATCGTCCCAGCTTATTTCCTCAAAGCGATCATCGTTTTCACTATTTTCTGGAAAATGGATTCTTAATACCCCATCATCATCGGCTTTTCCTGTGTTTTTAATTTTTGCAGGAATACCTCCGCGCTCTTCGGCCCATTTCCGGATTTTATTATGATCATGAGTTTGTTCTGATAGGCTCATAGGTAGATTCTTAATAATTATAAAATAAGAATTAAAAGCAAGATGATGATAATAATTGCTCCCACAGAAAGATAAACACCACCACCAGTAACTGCTCTGGCTTGATCCTTCATCTCTTTAAGTTCTTTTTTCAACTCTTTACGCTCCTGGCGGGATAAATCAGATTTATCCATGCTTTTGATTTCTTCAACTCTGCGCTGCAATTGTTGTAATTGAACCTGTTGTTGTTCTGTCAATTCCTTTACAGGCGCTTTTTCAGCAGCAGCAACAGTATTTACAGACAAACCCAGCATAATAACCGCTGTAAGGGTGTAAATTAATTTCTTCATGATACTAATATTTAAGTGATTTATTGTGTAACACCATAAAAAGTAAAACTGTTTTTTAAAATGAGCAAAAAGTATCAAAACAAGCAAATGCATAAATATTATTGGATAATAGAAATGTAAATTATCTTTGGCCATGAATGTATCTTTAATTCTAATTCAATGCAAGGATAATGTAGGGCTTGTAGCATTGATAACCAGAGTTTTGGCAAATCATAAATTAAACATTATCGCTATGCGCGAGTTTGTAGATGAGGCAGCCAATCGATTTTTTGCGCGTATTGAATTTGTTGGCGACCTGAATGAAGCCAAACTTGAAAAAGAACTGTTAGATGGCTTGCCAGCTCAGGCAGAGCTTATTATAAATCCTAAGGCAAAAAAACGAATTGCCATTTTGGTAACTAAAGAATACCATTGCCTTGGCGATGCTTTAGTAAGGCACTATTTCAGCACTTTAGATGCTCAAATATGCTGCGTGGCCGGTAATTATGAAATATTAAAGCCTTTTACCGACAAGTTTGATATTCCATTTCATTACGTATCTCATGAAAATAAAACGAAAGATCTGTTTGAAAAAGAATTAATAGAAGCTTTAGAAGGTTATGAGCTGGATTATATTATTCTGGCAAAATTTATGCGAATCTTATCGCCGGTTTTTGTAAAGAGGTTTGCTAATAAAATTATTAATATCCACCATTCATTTCTACCGGCTTTTATCGGAGCGAGTCCTTACCGGCAGGCGTTTGAAAGAGGCGTAAAATTACTGGGCGCAACAGCACATTTTGTAACCAACGAATTGGATGAAGGGCCAATTATTGTGCAACAAACCATCCCGGTGAATCATACATTTGGTACCGCCCAAATGGTTGTAGCCGGAAAAGAGATTGAAACATCTGTTTTAAGTAAAGCCATGCGGCTTGTATTTCAGGATAGAGTCTTTCTAACCGGCAATAGAACAATTATCTTCGAATAGTTTCTAAAAGTTTAAACATTTCCATTCCTGATGTCTTATTCATTAAACAATAATGAAATGGATAACAGAAAACTTGCAGGCTCCATTCCCAAACACAGGGCGGGCGCTAAATCAGATACATCTCATTCCAAGCATTATAAAAGTCGCGAAGAAGCTCTGGCAGCGTTTCAGGTTGCCAAAAATAAACTTCTGAATGTTTCTAAATGGCATGACTACGCCGGAAGCGCCAGTGCGGATTTTAAACTCACTGATAGAAATGGAAATACTGTTACCCGCCTTGCAAAAAAAGGTGATTATTTTAGAATAAACATTCCCGGGCCAGGCTCAGAAGCAGGCAACGGTTACGATTGGGTAGAAATTATAGCCATAAAGGAGGATTTTGAGAAAGAAAGCGATACAGAATTTATAATGTTACAGGTACATCCTGTTCCTGATCCGAAGAACAATGATGAAAGCACAGCACATTTCTTTAAAGAGGATGCAACCAGTACGTTTATAGTTAATCGAAAGAAGTTAATTGTAACAGCCGAAGTACATGGAAGAAATGAAAAACCTAATACAAATACGGAAAATATAATCGACAAGATTAGAAACTTTTTTGTCGCTTTAGGCGCTTCTTTAGGATTCTCAAAAATTCAATGGAAGTCGTTAGCAGTGGGATTAATTGAATCATAAGATTTGCTATCTTAACAAAAGTATCCTAGTTTGGAATTAAAATTGATGTTCCACAACAATTAGTTATTACTAATAATAACAATTTAATATGTTAAACTTATACCGTCAGTTAATTAGCATTAATCTTAACAACACCGTTTTTGAAGAATTATCGGAAGAATGGTTGGATAGATTATCTTCTGATGCCAGGGGCGAGTTGATTAGTGGTTTCTTTAATGCAGGAATATTAACGATAAACATGTCCGATTTCAATCGTAATGGTTTCTACGACAAAGTATTAAAAAAGGATTTTAAACAATATTGCGAAGTATTATGTGCTCTTTTAAATCCAATCCTGAAACGCTGTTTCAGAAGAATGTTTCTGGGATTTAACGATAATTTAACTGAATATAAAGTAGTATTATTTATGGAAGGCCGCGAGGAAGATCATCTGGAAGCTATGAAATTTACTATAGAAATCTTTTGAAAATCTATTACCGGGTAATAATTTGCCACTTTTGAGGAAAATTAAGAATTTACTCATTTATCCGCCTGATTTTAACTTTCTTTCTTTAGCAGAAATATTATAACAATTCATTTGCCAGATTTGCCAGTTCACTCCTTTCGCCTTTCTGCAATGTAACATGTGCATACAATGGATGCGATTTCGCCTTATCAATTAAATAAGATAATCCGTTGCTTTCTGAATCCAGATAAGGGGTATCAATCTGATAAATATCTCCTGTAAACACTACTTTAGTGCCTTCTCCTGCCCTTGAAATAATGGTTTTAACTTCATGAGGAGTAAGATTTTGAGCTTCATCTATTATAAAAAACACCTTAGTAAGGGTTCTTCCTCTGATAAAAGCAAGCGGAGATATAGCAATCTTTTCGTTATCCACCAGCTCATCAAGTTTGGCTTGTATTTTGGGTTCATCTGCAAACTGATCTCTTATAAACTTTAAGTTGTCCCAAATTGGAGTCATATAAGGATCCACTTTTGATTTGATATCTCCTGGCAAAAAGCCGATATCTTTATTGCTTAACGGAACAATTGGCCTTGTTACCAAAATTTGCCTGTAATCTCTTCTTTGTTCCAATGCACAAGCAAGAGCGAGTAAGGTTTTTCCGGTTCCGGCATTTCCTTGTATAGTAACTAATTGTATATCAGGATTAAGCAGTGCATGTATTGCAAAAGCTTGTTCGGGGTTCAGGCTTGAAATTCTAAAAGCTTCCTGTGCGCCAACATTCACAAGCGTATCGTCCTTTTTACTATAAAAAGCAGACAGATCCTTGTATTTTTTACTTTTCAGAAGTAAAAAATGGTTTCCGGGCAGAGGCCTAACATGCAATGTATTAATATTTAAATTTCCGCGCTTAAAATCGGTAAGATACTTTTCCGGCACATTTTCCAGAAGACTGCTTCCAGTATATAACTGATCAAGGTTTTTAATCTTTCCGGTTTCATAATCTTCTGCGAAGATATTTAATGCCCGGGCCTTTAAACGCAAGCAAATATCCTTAGATACAAGGATTACCTTCTTGTCTGGATGCTGGTATTGGAGAAAAATTGCGGCGTTTAAAATACGATGATCAAACTTTCCTGCACCAAAGATAGCTTCCGCATCAGCTCCGCCAGACTTCTCGTCGAGTACAATCTTAAACTTCCCACGGCTCGTACCCCCAATAGGTAACCAATCGCTCACTAAATTATCATGAGATATTTCGTCTATTATTCTTATAAAACTTCTTGCTTCAAAATTTCGATTCTCATTCCCATTTTTAAAGTTATCCAGTTCTTCTAAAACCTGTATTGGAATAGCAACATCATGTTCCTGAAAATTACGGAACGCCGCATGCTCATGCAATATCACTGATGTATCCAATACAAATATCTTTTTTTCTATATCAACTTTGGCTTTATTTGACATATGGCAATTTAAATAAAATTGTAAAACATCGGCTGTTATGCACAGGGTTAAAATAAATTAGTATTAGTAGAATCAGATTAAACAAAAAAAGGGATCCAACTGGATCCCTTTTAAAATTCGCTTATTAACGAGTTATTTTACCGCTTTTATAATTGCTTCAAAAGCTGAAGGCTCATTCATTGCTAAATCAGCTAAAACTTTACGGTTTAAACCAATTCCGCTTTTAGTTAATTTACCCATAAATTGAGAGTAAGATAACCCGTGCTGACGAGCGCCAGCATTTATACGTTGAATCCATAAAGCTCTGAATTCTCTTTTCTTCGCTTTACGGTCGCGGTAAGCATATTGCAAACCTTTTTCAACTGTGTTTTTAGCAATAGTATAAACTTTGCTTCTCGATCCGTAATAGCCTCTGGCTAATTTTAAGATCTTTTTTCTTCTTCTTCTTGACGCTACTGCGTTAACCGAACGTGGCATGTTGTTTTGATTTTGACTGGCGGCGTTCCTTTAAGGAAACTTAATACCGGAAGCCTGGTTAAAAATTTTTACTTACCGATGCAAAGCATACGTTTAACGTTACCCATATCAGCGTTTGAAACCAAACTGGTCTGACTTAGGTTGCGCTTACGTTTAGTAGACATCTTAGTTAAGATGTGACTCATGAAAGCATTCTTCCTCTTGATTTTACCTGTTCCAGTAAGCTTAAAACGCTTTTTAGCACTGGAATTGGTTTTCATTTTTGGCATGTTTCTATTTATTTACGATTTATTGAAATACAATTTTGATTATTTCCATGTACATATTATAATCTGCACACAGTATTATTTCTTTCCTGCTTTTGGTGCAACGGTTAAAAACATACGTTTACCTTCTAATTTAGGTAACTGTTCAACCTTTCCAACTTCCTCTAAGGCTTGCGCAAATTTAAGGAGCAAAATTTCACCTTGTTCTTTATAAACAATGGCTCTGCCTTTAAAATGAACGTATGCTCTTACTTTCTCACCATTTTCCAAAAAGCTAATTGCATGTTTTAACTTAAATTGAAAATCGTGGTCGTTAGTATTTGGACCAAAACGAATTTCTTTAATTACCGTTTGCTTGGCATTCGATTTAATTTCTTTGAGCTTTTTCTTTTGCTCGTATATAAACTTATTATAATCTACTACTTTACAAACCGGAGGCACTGCATTTGGAGAAATCTCTACCAAATCTAACTCTTGTTCCTGAGCTATTGCAAGAGCATCTCTCAAGGACATTACACCCTGTTCAACATTGTCTCCAACAAGGCGTATCTGCTGAGCAGTAATTAATTCATTAATTTTATGCTCCGCCTCTTTTTTCTTAAAGGGAGGTCTGGGGCCGCGGGGCCCTTTGTTAAAACCCGGTCTTCCTAATGCCAAATGTAAATTATATTTAAATTGTTATTTGTGTAATTAATTGATTTTTAAACTCTTCCGCACCCATGCTACCTATATCACCTTCACCATGCTTACGAACCGAAACCATTTCTTCGGCCATCTCTTTCTCTCCTATGATAAGCATATACGGGATTTTCTTGACTTCAGCATCTCTAATCTTTCTGCCAATCTTCTCGTCGCGCAAGTCAATCAAGCCGCGAATATCGGAATTATTCAACGATTCCAAAACTTTTTTTGCATATTCTTCATACTTTTCGGATATAGGAAGAACAATAAATTGTTCTGGTGTTAACCACAACGGGAAATTTCCAGCGCAATGTTCTATCAAAACGGCGATAAAACGTTCAAGAGATCCAAATGGTGCTCTATGGATCATTACCGGCCGATGTTTCTGGTTATCACTACCTGTATATTCCAGTTCAAATCGCTCTGGTAAATTATAATCTACCTGTATAGTTCCCAACTGCCATTTTCTTCCCAGAGCATCCTTTACCATAAAGTCTAACTTCGGCCCGTAAAAAGCCGCTTCTCCAAGCTCTACTATGGTTTTTAAGCCCTTCTCGGCAGCAGATTCTATAATGGCAGATTCAGCTAATTGCCAGTTTTCATCAGTACCGATGTATTTTGTTTTATTCTCCGGATCGCGAAGCGAGATCTGAGCAGTATAATCATCAAAGCCAAGAGCTTTAAATACATACAATACCAGGTCAATTACTTTTTTAAATTCTTCCTTTACCTGATCCGGCCGGCAAAACAAATGCGCATCATCCTGAGTAAACCCCCTTACACGAGTTAAACCATGCAACTCACCACTTTGCTCGTAGCGATATACGGTTCCAAACTCTGCATAGCGAACCGGCAAATCTTTATAAGACCGGGGCTTGGTTTTATATATTTCACAGTGATGAGGGCAATTCATGGGTTTTAAAAGAAACTCCTCACCTTCCTGCGGAGTTTTTATCGGCTGAAAAGAATCTGCGCCATACTTTTCGTAATGACCAGAAGTAATGTACAGATTTTTATGACCAATATGAGGAGTTACAACCTGCTCGTAACCAGATTTGGCTTGGGCACGCTGAAGAAAATTTACCAGCTTTTCGCGCAAAGCAGTTCCTTTAGGCAACCACAAGGGTAAACCCATCCCAACTTTTTCAGAAAAAGCGAACAATTCTAATTCCTTACCAAGTTTACGATGATCGCGTTTTTTTGCTTCCTCTATCATTTTCAGATAATCGGATAACTCGCTTTGCTTAGTAAACGTAACCCCATAAATACGGGTTAACTGTTTTCTGCTTTCATCGCCGCGCCAGTACGCTCCGGCAACATTGGTAAGTTTTACCGCCTTTATAAAACCTGTGTTCGGAATATGCGGACCGCGGCATAAATCTGTAAAATTTCCCTGGGTGTAAAATGTAATAGCACCGTCTGGAAGATCTTTTATCAGATCCAATTTATATTCATCACCTTTTTCAGTGAAATATTTCTCAGCCTCAGCCTTACTTACTGGTTTTCTAACGTAATCAGCTTTTGTACGGGCCAGCTCAAGAATTTTATCTTCAATCTGCTTAAAATCATCAGAAGAAAACTCGCGATCACCGAAATCAACATCGTAATAAAAACCAGTTTCGATAGCGGGACCGATTCCAAATTTTGTTCCAGGATATAGCGCCTCTAAAGCTTCCGCTAATAAATGTGCAGACGAATGCCAGAAGGTGGATTTGCCTGTTTCATCGTTCCAGGTAAGAAGCTTTACTTTTGAATCTGTTTCAATAGCGCGACTAGCATCCCAAACTTCGCCATTTACTTCTGCGGCTAAAACGTTTCGTGCCAGGCCTTCGGAAATTGATAAGGCAATCTGATAAGATGAGGTTCCTTTTTCGAATTGTTTTACAGAACCATCAGGAAGAGTAATATTAATCATTTACAAACATGATTTTTGCCTTTCGGCGATTTAAAAAAATAAGATGATAATCACCTACAATGTGATTTGGGCTGCAAAAATAATAAAAAAACATAGATCAGTTGATTCCCTATAAAACTAAGTTTCGAGTTAAGTGCAATTTACCTATTATCCGAACAATTCGTTGTAAGTCTGCCTTAAACGATTTACTTGCAATGGCAGTAACAATAAACTGCAGGCAGGTGATTTCAGTAGAGAAATTATAGGGCTTGGTTGGGTCAGATTGCAAATGGATAGATGAATAGCAAAGATTTGTGATTATTATTTAAATGATATTAATTTTGAAAACGTGTTTCGGTAGGGTGGCTTTATAATGGTAAGATCGAATAAACTATGAAAAACTTTATCTTTTACACTAGCTTTCTTATTTTTTCTTTTAGCAGATTATGCAGTTATGCTCAATCGCAAAATGCTTATAGTGGAAATATTAATGCTGCAAAACATTCATCGGATAATAAAAATTATTTAGAAGCTGCCAGGTTCTATTCGAAAGCTTTCCTTTCTAATAATAACTTGGGGCGAATCGACCATCGATACAGTGCAGCCAAATGCTGGGCTTTAGCCGGTGAGCCGGATTCTGCCTTTTATCAACTTGAGAAAATTGTAAAAGCCGGATATAGAGAATATCTTGAAATTTTAACAGATGCGGCTCTTATGAACTTGAGAAACGATCCTCGCTGGCCAAAGACAATAGACATGGTTAAAGAAAATATGCGACGGGCCGAGGAAACTTCCAATTCTGTATTTAAAAATCTTAAAACCGAATTGATTCCGATATTAGATACCATTTATATAGACGATCAATTGTATCGAAGGAGTATGAATGAAGTCGAGCAAAGATTTGGCATAAACTCTAAAGAGATGGATTCACAAATAAGCCTAATTGCAAGACATGATTCTTTAAACATAGAAAAAGTTAAAGTAATACTCGATACTTATGGATGGCTAGGAAAGGAAGACATAGGAGAAAAGGGGGCTACAACCTTGTTTCTTGTCCTTCAGCACTCAAGTTTACCTAGACAATTAAAGTACTTTCCAATCTTTAAGAAAGCCGTGGAACAGGGCAAAGCAGAACCTGCAGATTTGGCCCTTCTGGAGGATAGGATTGCATTAAAACAAGGGAAAAAACAAATTTATGGAAGTCAGGTAGCTATGAATAAAAAAACAGGAAGATACTACGTACAGCCACTTGAGAGCCCCGAAGATGTTGACATAAGGCGATCGAAAGTCGGGCTGGCTCCTATAAAGGATTATGTAAGTCAGTGGGGAATTGAGTGGAGTATTGAACAGTATAAACGGGATCTAAAGCTGAATTCTAAAAATTAAATGGTAAGCAGGTCGCGTCTTGAATTGAAAGTTTTCACTTTTTAAAAATTTATCAGAGTTGACGCGAATAAAACTAATTTATAACATCTGAATTAATAGAATTATACATTTCCCCAGCCATGCGCCAACACGTCTGAAAGATGTATTGTTTTTAATGGAATTTGATTTTTATCGATATAACCCTGCAAGTGCAATAAACATGAAGCGTCGGTTGAAATGATATACTCTGCTCCTACCGCTAAAGCATTATCAACTTTTTGCTGAGCCATAGCACTTGAAATCCCATCAAATTTAACGGCAAAGGTTCCGCCAAAACCGCAACAGGTATCGGTATCTTTCATTTCAACCAGATCCAAACCGTGTACTTTCGCCAGCAAAGCCCTGGGTTCCTCTTTAATTTTACATTCGCGCAAGCCTGCACAAGAATCATGATACACCGCCCTGCCTTCTAATTCGGCCCCGAAATAATCTTTTTGAAGAACATTAATTAAAAAGTCAGATAACTCGTGGATATTACTTTGAACAGCGCGGCATTTATTATGTACTGCTGTATTGGTAAATAAATCGTTATAATAATTCTTCACCATTCCGGTACAGGAAGCAGATGGGGAAACAATATAATTCGTTTCAGAGAAATCATTCAAAAATTTACTTCCAACAACTTTGGCTTCATCCCAAAAGCCGGCGTTAAATGCTGGCTGTCCACAACAGGTTTGGTTCGGATTATAAATGACTTTACATCCGGCTTTTTCTAAAACCTTTATGGTATTAAATGCAGTTTCAGGGAAAAGCTGATCGATGAAGCAGGGAATAAAAAGTTCAACATTCATATTGAGGCCAAAGGTAAAAGGTTAAATTTAAAGGAAGCAAACTTTAGGAAATTACACCGATATTTTTCTTTGCGATTTCGTTCTTAATGCCACAAATAAGGTTATGAATCCAGCAATAAAAAACAACGTTAAGCCCAATACTGAATTTCTGATATTAGAGTGTTCTTCTATAAAAGCAAACGTTGCTAAGCCGATTACAATAGCTATTTTTTCTGTAACATCGTAAAAGCTGAAAAAAGACGCAGTATCCGGAGTGTTTTCTGGTAATAACTTAGAATAGGTAGAACGTGATAATGATTGGATTCCGCCCATAATTAATCCTACTACACCCGCCAGTGCAAAAAACTGATATTTGGTATGGATAAAATATGCAACCACACAAACACCTATCCAGATGGCCACTACCAGCATCAATACCTGTAGATTTCCTACTTTACCCGCCAATGCAGACATGATATAAGCTCCCGCGATGGCAACCAGCTGAATAATTAAAATCGTAGTAATAAGTTCGCTGGTTTCCATTTTTAAAACTTTCGCACCAAAGGCGGTGGCAACCAGCATGATGGTCTGAACACCAACCGAATAAAAGAAAAAAGCGTATAGAAAGCGATTTAATACGGTCATTTCTTTTATCTGCCGCCATACCTTTGCAATTTCCTGGTAACCGCTTTTAAAAACGCTCGACGCTAATCTATTTACAGACGCAGTACCATTGGGAAGTTTGTTAAAAGGAATTTGCGCAAAGCCGATCCACCACAAGCCTACTAATAAAAAGGATAGTCTGGGTGGAAAAGAAAGATCTGTTATTCTGAACAGCTCCGGCATTAAAACAAATACAAAGCAGATTATTTGCAGGATAACACTTCCTATGTATCCGTAAGCAAAGCCTTGTGCACTTACCTTATCCTGCCGGTCGGCGGTTGCAATTTGTGGCAGATAAGAATTACTGAACATTACACCGCCAATATATCCCATTGCAGCAATTGCCGAACAAATTACTCCCAACTCAAGTGTTTCGATTTTGAAAAAGAACAAACCAATACAAGCCAGGGAACCAATCCAGGTAAATAATTTCATGAAAAACTTTTTATTACCACGTGCATCAGCAATACCCGATAAAAGAGGTAATAAAACAACCATAATTAAATAAGCAACAGCTAAGGAATAATTAGCCAGGGCCGTATTAACGAAACTGAATCCGAAAAAATTGACTTTATCTCCATGTCCCTGTGTAATTGCAACATAATAAGCAGGAAATATAGTCGAGGTAATTACAAGATTGTAAGATGAATTGGCCCAATCGAACATGGCCCATGCCCTGATTGTGCTTTTATTATTTTTTTGTTCCATATACGGTTGGGTCGAAAATAACTATAAATGCTTAAAAGTTCAGGAGCTTATCAGATTTAAGAATTTACCAATCTTATATGCTACAGCTAATAAATTAAACAATAGCAGTAAAAACATTGTTGAACACAATAAAACCAAGATTTATGAAAACGCTATTTTTAACCTTTATATCTGCAATTCTTTTAAGCAGTTGCAGTCGCCCGGCAAAAGATTTGGCTACGGTAGAAATCGGCATGACTAAAGCCGAAGTAACCGGCATAGTGGGCGAACCACAAAAAAAGAATGTGATTAATAAGACAGAAATCTGGGATTATCCGGATTCTAACCGTACCATTGTTTTTAGAATGGACACGGTATATTCGATCATGACTACTGCAAAAGCCAGATTAGATTCTATCAATATTTGGATGGACAGCACCAATAATAAAATGAAAGACGGGTTTAAAAAGATTGGTGATAAAATCGAAAATGCCAGTGATAGAATTGAAGGTAAAATGAAAAGAGATTCTAATTAAATTTTATAATGGCTTTGCAATCTATAAATCCTTTTAATGGTTCGATAATTAAAACGTATCAGCCAGATAGTCCTGAAGTGGTAAATAACAAGATTGACGAAACACATCAGGCCTGGTTAAACTGGAAAGGAACCTCATTTAACCAACGTGCCGAATATTTAAAAAATATTGCACGGGTTTTAAGGAATCAAAAAGAGGATATGGCGAAGCTTATGGCACTGGAAATGGGCAAGCCACTAAATGCCGGAATCTCCGAAATTGAAAAATGTGCCGGATGCTGCGAATTTTATGCTGAACATGCCGAATCCTTTCTTAGAAACGAACTTATAGAAACAGAAGCTTCTAAAAGCTACGTCACGTTTCAGCCACTTGGAATTATCCTGGCCATTATGCCCTGGAACTTCCCTTTCTGGCAATTATTCCGTTTTTTGGCACCGGCCCTCATGGCTGGCAACTGCGGAGTACTTAAGCATGCATCAAATGTTTCTGGCTGTGCTCTGGCTATTGAAGAAATAATTAAGGAAGCCGGACTGCCTCAATTTGTTTTTCAGACATTATTGGTTGGCAGTGAGACAGTAAACGCGATTATAGAAAACCCGTTAATTAAGGCGGTAACCTTAACAGGAAGTACTGATGCAGGTAAAAAAGTAGCTCAAAAGGCAGCATCTCTGCTAAAAAAGACAGTTTTGGAATTAGGCGGAAGCGATCCATATATTATTCTTGCAGATGCCGATTTAAAAAATACTACCAAAACCTGCGTAGAAAGCAGATTAATAAACAACGGTCAGAGTTGTATTGCAGCAAAACGTTTTATAGTTGTTAAAGAAATTGCGGAGCAGTTTACGCAACTTTTTAAAGAATATATGACAAATAAGCTTTTAGGCGATCCGCTGGATGATAAAACCGACATTGGCCCGCAAGCCAGAACCGATTTACGCGATGATTTACACCAGCAAGTTTTGAAAAGCATTGAGCTTGGAGCGAAATGTATTTTAGGCGGAAAAATTCCTGAAGGAAAAAATGCTTTCTACCCGGCCACCGTTTTAATAAACGTAAAGAAAGGAATGCCGGCATACGATGAAGAGTTATTTGGTCCTGTTGCTTCTATTATCATTGCAGAAGATAGTGAGGATGCGATCCGCATTGCCAATGACAGCACGTTTGGCTTAGGTGCTGCAATCTTTAGCGGGGATATAAATCTGGCTGAAGAGATAGCGGCTACAAAACTGGAAGCTGGTTCCTGCTTTGTAAACGAATCTGTAAAATCCGATGTAAGGCTGCCTTTCGGAGGAATTAAACAATCCGGATATGGCAGAGAATTGGGCCTCTATGGAATCAAAGAGTTCGTAAATATAAAAACAGTTTACATTAAATAAAGCTGATACAGCGAAACGGTTTAGTTAATTCAGCCAAATTAAAGCCATTACAAACATCCGCTGTTTCGTATGTCTTCAGGCAATCTATTTGTTAAGAAAATCTATCTCTGACTAATCTTTTCAAGGGAACTTCGATATAAATAAACACCAATCTACCGGCAAATAAAACTATCGCCAGGTAAGCAAAGAAAATATTCCCGTTAAAGAATAACGCATATCCCTGTGGCTTCAAAAACAGGAAAATTATTATTTGAACAGGGAAATGAATAAGATAGGTTGAATAGGTCATATCTCCCAGAAGCCTGAAATACTTCTGATTGAACCTGCTGAAAAAAGGAAGGTTGAATAACATGATAAAAGCGAGCACTATCATCAGAGCAAAAAATACAATGTCTAAATCTAAATGACCTTCAATTCTTTTATAGATGGGAGATATGAAAGCAGGAGTATTAAGGCTGAATATCCAAAGCAATATAAGGCTCAATAAAGCTCCGGTTTGCCATAACCATTTCTCTTTAATCATATCGAAGCAGGTTATAAATGCACCTCCGATAAAAAATAACAAAATAGAAAACCTCATATCATCATTTATAAAAATCAACTCCTATTTTTTGATAATAGTGAAAGAAACAAGGATCAGTAAAAATGTCCATCGATTCCTTAAGAAGCTTGATGCACAAGCTAAAAAGAAAAGTATATAAACAAAAACTTCAACAGAAACGCTCCAGGCCGGGCCATTAAAAGAAAATTTGTTATCGCCCCAGCTTTGTATAAATAACAGGTTCTGAAAGAAAGCCTGAATGGTATTTATAGGGTAAACAAAATATTTTTGATAGTCTGAATACATCAAATATTGTAAAACAGTAACCAATATTAAAGTTACCAGATGTAAAGGATAAAGTCTGGATAATCTGTTGACCATATACGTTCTGAAACTTATGCTTTTCTTGTATATCGGTTCTTTGTAAACCTTAAAAAATACAATTCCACTAACTAACCAAAATACCGGAACAGCATGATAACCATACATATAAATATACTTCAATGAAGAAAAATAAGGTTGTTGGCTTATAAATTGTTTGTGTTCTGAACTAGCTATAAACGGATAGAAAAAATGCTGGTAATGATAAATCACTACCGCGATAGAAAGTATGAACCTTAATATATCCAACCCTTTAAGGTGGCTTACGTAATCTTTTCCCATCAGATTTCCCCTTTAACAATACCTCTATAACCACAGCAATCATATTTTTGTTCATAACAATAGACTTGTATCAGAAAATTGCACCTATATAATTTAAATGGTTAGTTAACACAATATAATAACCTGATTACCAACTTAAATTAATCAATAGTTAATATCAAAATATTTGATTTAGCCGGCTATATATTACATGTTTCTGACTTGCAAACAAAAAAAAGTATGGCAAATACAATTATCTTTGCAGCTTAATTATGAGTAAGCACGGAAGAATTTTAGTTGCAATGAGTGGTGGAGTGGATAGTTCTGTGGCAGCCGTTATGCTGCATGAACAGGGCTATGAGGTAATTGGCCTCACCATGAAGACATGGGATTATGCATCTTCCGGAAGCTCTTCAAAGGAAACCGGCTGCTGTAGTTTAGATTCTATTAATGATGCGAGAGCGCTTGCTGTAGGCTATGGCTTTCCACATTATATTTTAGATATAAGAAATGAATTTGGGGATTTTGTAATCGATAATTTCGTTGACGAATATCTTGCCGGCCGCACTCCTAACCCATGCGTTTTATGCAATACACATATTAAATGGGATGCTCTTTTAAAACGCGCAAATAAACTGGATTGTGAATTTATCGCTACAGGGCATTATGCAAATATCCGTCAGCAAGATAATGGACGATATGTAATTTCAAAAGGAAAAGACGAGAATAAAGACCAATCGTATGTACTTTGGGGAGTATCTCAGGAAAACCTTGCGAGAACTAAATTCCCTCTGGGAAGCTTTTCTAAGCCGGAAATACGGCAAATGGCTTTAGATATGGGCCAGGCAGAATTGGCTAAAAAGAGCGAAAGTTATGAGATTTGCTTCGTTCCGGATAACGACTATCGTGCATTTCTGAGAAACAGAGTTGAGGATTTAGATGAAAAGATTGGCCCTGGAAACTATATTCTAACAGATGGAACGGTAGTAGGCCAGCACAAAGGCTATCCATTTTATACTATCGGACAACGTAAAGGATTAGGAATTGCTTTTGGACACCCCATGTTTGTAACCGAAATTATGCCTGCTATAAACACCGTTGTTTTAGGTACGGCTGAAGAGCTGGAGCGCTCCACTGCTTTGGTACGCGGCTTAAACCTGATTAAGTACGAAAGTATCACAGAGCCTCTGGAAGCTATCACCAAAATCCGCTATAAGGATGCCGGAACGATGAGCTCGATTGTACAAGTTGGCGAGCATATGAAAATAGATTTCCATCATTCTGTTAGTGGAATTGCACCCGGGCAGTCTGCTGTGTTTTATGAAGGGAATGATTTATTGGGTGGCGGATTCCTGCTCTAAGACTTAATATTAAAGCTAAAAATATGAAATGAAATCATTTATGATTTCTTAGCTCTTTATTCTGGCATAGGTATTATTGCAAACATTTGTTAAAAGTCTAATTTATAACTATCTTTAATCAACAAACCTGTCTAAATCAATTTAACTCCCTTATTTTACGGCCTTATAGCGACCATATAGAGTCCTTATAGAGATATTGCTCCAGTTGCGTACGCTTATCGTCCGCATATCTAAAGGAGAGTATAGGAGTTATTAACACTCTTTACTCTTCATTTCATAAACCGAAGGATTGTCCTAACGTTTGCCGCTTCACTCATCTTAATAAAGTGCCTGAAAAGTTATAAGCTTATTCACCACTCTGATATTACACTCTATCTGTTAGCATTTTATACAAGAGGATATTTATCATAACTTTTCTTCCTGTATTTGAAAAATTATTCAAGATTTACATTTTACCTTTGGCCGGTGTTGTAACCGTATCACCACTAATGGTTTGTGTTTGTTCCATAAATGCGTTAACAAATGGTTAACTAGTGAATGTTTAAATAATAAGAGCGATATGGTGAGAACACCAACCGGGATGAAAAAGCGCATACCTCACGACAACCACCTTGCGAATTACTAATGCTTCCCGGTGTTACACCGGTACATAAGAAACTTAAACCCTCTAGCTTTTAGGGTTTTTCCTATATTTCCCATTCAAGGCACACACAATAGGTAAATCATGCCGGGTGAGGTGGTTCTTGTTCTTTTCTTCTTTTTAACTACTTTAGTGCCAGCCGAATGGGAAGTGCTTTTTAATCCGGCACAATATTAACCCTCGGCGTTAGCGGTAAGCGTACGACACACAAAAAAATGAAGCAACTTATTGACGACATAAAGAAAATTGAACATGGCTTTAAACATATAATTGAAGCAGGCGACAAAATTTTGAGCGACAATAAATTAAACCATTTTGACATTTCAACTGAACTATTAAAAAATGAAAGTTATCAGGTGCGAATGTTAGCCACTTATATTTTGGGACAACTTTCGTCCGACAATCCAAAAGCTCTTAAAATACTTAAAACAAAAATAGCAGCAGACGACAATTGGCGAGTACAGGAGATGTTGGCAAGGGCATTTGACTATTATTGCAAGACACTTGGTTATGAAAATTCATTAACAACAATTGAAAAATGGCTGACAGACAAAAATGCAAATGTAAAAAGAGCAGTTGTGGAAGGACTTCGCATTTGGACAAGCCGACCTAATTTTAAAGCAAATCCAATAAAAGCGATAAAACTTATAAGCAGACATAAAGCGGATGATAGCGAGTATTTAAGAAAATCAGTAGGTAATGCTTTACGGGATATTGGTAAAAAACATTCAGACTTAATCGCAAGTGAAATTTCAGCTTGGGACTTGACAGACTCAAAAGTTAAATTCACTCATAAACTTGCGACAGTAAAGTGAGAACACGAATATCAGGTAATAAACATTCAGACAAATGAAGAAGACAACATTAATAATTTAGCTATTGCGACATCTTCTGTTTTGGTTTCGCACTTAAAACAATGGTAATAAACAATCTAACAATCAGACAAAAAAATGAGAAAAGTAACGGGTATTGGGGGCGTTTTTTTCAAATGCAAAGACCCAAAAAAAATGACAGAATGGTATCAAAAGCACCTTGGGTTAGAAACAAACCCTTATGGTGCAACCTTTGAGTGGTATGAAAATCCAGATAGCACAAAGAAAGCGCAGACACAATGGACGCCTTTTGCTGAAACGACAAAATACTTTGAACCTTCAGAAAAGGATTTTATGATAAATTACCGGGTTGAAAACTTGGAAGCACTTGTTGAAGAATTGAAAAAAGAAGGTGTTACTATTGTGGACAAAATTGAAACATACGACTATGGCAAATTTATCCACATCCTTGACGCAGAAGGAAACAAAGTGGAATTGTGGGAACCTATTGATTAAAAAGTAATTCAGAAAAATATAGCTTTAATGACAGAAATGAACGCCTAACCGCTTGTAAGCGATGAGAAGCGCTTCTCATACCACCGTACATGCGGGTCTCGTATACGGTGGTTCGATAGCTGATAGAGAAACTTTCAGATAATAATCGAGCATGGATTGGTCCAAGCGTTTTAGGGTAATAGTAGTCACCAAAATCGGGATACTCATGTTTTTTATTTTTTATGAGGTATTCGTGAGATCGCTTCACTAAGTATGGACGATAGCCCATCCTCCCATTCGTGTCCGGCTCCAGGAGTAAGCCTGATCGGAGTTTATGCTTAAACGCAGCAAGTTTTTCCGTTTCCGTTCTGGCTTTTTCAATCCGTCAAAATGCAATAGCGCAGGCGGTTACGCAGCCATCCTCATCATAAAAACACACTCATCAACGGCTGGGCTTCTTAAATCAACTATAACTGCATCCAACCATCCTTGTTTCTCTACTCATCCATAGTAAAAAACAGCAATATCAAGCCTATCCAAAGCAGGCGCATTGATTTTAACTAAATTATTTTCGATGATATCATTTAATGTAAAAAGTTCCTGGTTAAGGTGTTTTTAGAAAAGGGGATGATTTATTAAGCGGTGAATTTCTTTTATAATTTTCCTTGGTTAAGATAACCCTAATCACCATTTTACAATAACAATCACGGCCATTCCGATAAAAGTTTATCATAATGATCTCGCAATCAATTTTGCATTCCTTCTTTAAATGTCTTTATTTGCAAAAAAAGGCTTCTTGAATGGCAAAAAATCTACTCATAGTTGAATCACCGGCAAAAGCAAAAACCATAGAGGGTTATTTAGGAAAAGATTTCCTGGTAAAATCCAGCTATGGGCATATTCGGGATTTGGTAAAAACCGACGATGCGATTGATACGAAGAACGATTTCAATCAGAAATACGAAGTTCCGGCAGATAAAAAAGCTGTGGTTAGCGAGCTGAAAAAACTTGCGAAAGAAGCCGAAATGGTCTGGCTTGCATCGGATGAGGACCGCGAAGGAGAAGCTATTTCGTGGCACCTCTATGAAACTTTAGGTTTGAAAGATGCCAGTACAAAACGAATTGTTTTTCATGAAATTACAAAGCCAGCCATTTTAAGAGCTATAGATAATCCCAGAAAAATCGATTATAATTTAGTTCATGCACAACAAGCCCGCCGTGTTTTAGACAGGCTGGTAGGTTTTGAACTTTCTCCGGTTTTATGGAAAAAAATCAAACCTTCCCTTTCCGCTGGCCGCGTGCAATCTGTTGCCGTACGTTTGATTGTAGACCGTGAGCGTGAAATAACAAGATTTACTCCTACTGCGGCCTATAAAGTAGTAGCCATATTTTCAACCGGAAAAGCTAAAGAAATATTCAGGGCAGAGTTACCCGAACGTTTTGATACAGAAGCAGAAGCCACAAAGTTTCTGGAAGACTGTATAAAAGCCACATATTCCATTACCAGCTTAGAAACCCGACCAACCAAACGTAACCCCGCTCCTCCTTTTACTACATCAACGTTACAACAGGAAGCCAGCAGAAAGTTGGGTTTTTCGGTTTCAAGAACGATGACTGTTGCTCAGAAGCTATATGAATCTGGTAGAATTACCTATATGCGTACCGATTCAGTAAACCTATCAGAAACCGCTTTAAACGCAGCTGCGGCTGAAATAAACTCGGCTTACGGGTCAAAATACCATCAACAAAGAACATTTAAAACCAAGTCTGCCGGAGCACAGGAAGCTCACGAAGCCATTCGCCCCACTTATTTTGAACAACATTCAATAAACGGCGATGCTTCAGAAACCAGATTATATGAGCTGATTTGGAAGCGCGCAATTGCCTCGCAGATGAGTGAAGCCCAGTTTGAAAAAACTACCGCTAAAATCTCCATCTCTACAAGAAAAGAGAGTTTTGTAGCCAATGGCGAGGTGATGAAGTTTGATGGCTTCCTGAAGGTTTATATGGAGTCTACGGACGAAGAAACGGATGTTAATCTTGACAGCGAAACGGATAATGCGATTCTTCCGCCTTTAGCGAAAGGTCAAAATTTAACGGCGCAGGAAATAGTAGCTACAGAACGCTTCACTCGTCCGCCAGCACGATATACTGAAGCGAGCCTGGTTAAAAAGCTGGAGGAGCTCGGAATTGGCCGGCCTTCTACTTATGCGCCCACTATCTCCACTATTCAAAACCGTGGTTATGTAGTTAAAGAAGACCGTGATGGTAAAACCAGAAGTTTTTGTGCTTTAAAATTATCAAGCGGCATAGTTAAGAAAGAAAATAAAACTGAAATAACTGGTGCGGAAAAGTCGAAGCTCTTTCCTACCGATATTGGTGGTGTTGTTAACGATTTTCTGGTTCAGCATTTTAAAGGCATTGTCGATTTTAATTTTACAGCAACTGTAGAAAAAGAGTTTGATGAAATTGCTCAGGGTCTGAAAGAATGGACTGAGATGATTAAGTCGTTTTACAGTCCTTTTCATACTGAAGTTGAAAACACTCTTCTGAATGCAGAACGTGCAAGTGGAGAACGTTTATTGGGAACCGACCCTGCCAGCGGTAAAAATGTATATACTAAAGTTGGCAAATTTGGCCCATTGGTTCAAATTGGTGAGGCTGACAATGAGGAGAAGCCGCGTTATGCGAGTTTAATGAAAGCTCAATCAGTATCTACCATTACACTTGAAGATGCACTTGAGTTATTCAAACTTCCTTTAAAGTTGGCAGATTATCAGGACAAAGAAGTTATTATCGGCGTTGGCCGTTTTGGTCCCTATGTAAAATGGGGAGAGAGCTTTATTTCCTTACCAAAAAATGAGGATCCCTTAGCAGTTACCCAAGAGCGTGCGATTGAAATTATCAACCAGAAAATAGAAATTGATGCACCGGTAGCAGAATATCTTGGACATCCGGTAACTAAAGGAAAAGGACGCTTTGGGCCATTTATTAAATGGAAAGACCTTTTTATAAACGTTCCTGTAAGATTTAATTTTGATACCTTAAGTCAGCCGGAAATTGAAGAACTGATAGATAAAAAGCTGGAAAAAGAAGCTAACCGATATATTCAAAACTGGGAAGATGAAAAAATCGCCTTAGAAAATGGCAGATGGGGACCGTTTATCCGTTTTGGCAAATTGATGCTGAAGCTTGGCAAAAATCCTGATACTAATCAGAAATATGCCACAGAAGAATTAGCAGTGCTTTCGCTTGATGATGTTAAAAAACTCATCACCGAGCAAATTCCAGATGCTTTTGAGAAAAAGACTAAGGCGAAAGCTAAAGCACAACCTAAAAAAACAGCGGTAAAAAAGAAATAGTGAGATTTTGATACTGTAAATTCAGCATGAAAAAAGACTTACCAGAGAATATAGTCCAAGACATTGCGATAGCTGTAGTGTTAGATAATTCAACTCCCGACAGTAAAGATTGGAACGTTTATCTTATTAATCTAAAGGACGAGCCCATTGAGACGGTACTGGTGAGTTCTAAAGGATATGGTTTAAAAAACGGCGAAGAGGTTAAGACTTCTATCCTTCGTCATTCACTAGGAGATTTAGCCGCAAAAAGCTTTATTAAAATCGAAGCAATAGACGAACAGATATTTGGGTTAAGTAATGAATATTGGCTGAGTTATTATATCAATGGTCACATCTACGATAAGAAGTTTATATTTCTACCCGAAAGCATTATTGAAACCAACTTTATCAGAGTTCCCGTTTTAAATAAGGTTGGCGTAATGATTGGATAAAATAGCTTAGGGCGTTCGGGCAGACTTTTTATTACAATCTTTTTGCCCAAAGGAAACAAAAAGATTTTCATTTCTATCTCTAACGCAAAATATACCAGTACAATAGTAAATTCTGTTGGGTTCTAAATAAATTATAATCAACCCAGATATTATTAAAAAATACGTATTTTCAGGAACAATTTAATCCTATGTTTCCTGAAAACTTCTTCCAAAAAAACTCCAAACCACTTATTTTTTCCGTTTTAATAGTACTGGCTGCGCTGGCAGTTTATACGCATAAATCGGCGGTAAGGCCACAAAATGATTACGAGCAGTATAGCGGCTATATAGAAAGTTATACCACGGGAATTATTTCCAGACAAAGCCCTATTCGTATCCGCTTAGCAACAGAATCTCAAGATGTCTATGCCGCAAATGAAGCAATTTCTGAGGAATTATTCACTTTCCATCCGGCAATAAAAGGAAAAGCATTTTGGATAGATTCCAGAACCATTGAATTTAGGCCCGAAAACGGCCTGGAAGCAGCGAAAATCTATACAGCCTCAATAGACTTATCAAAAGTTCTGGAGATTCCTCAAAATCTCAAAACCTTCAATTTTGATTTTGAAACCATTACACCAGATTTTTCAGTAGAACTTACTGGTTTACGTTCTGCTTCGAATAATGCTGCTGATAAGATGAAGCTGGCAGGAACCATCACAACAGCGGACGTGGAAGAACCTGCACAAATGGAAAAAATTATTTCAGTAAACTATGATGCTAAAACAAAAATCAGCTGGACGCATAATCCTGAAAGCCATAAGCATCAATTTATAATTGATAATATTTCCCGCAATAACGAAGAACGAAACATTACACTAAACTATAACGGAAAACCAGCAAACATTGATAAAACTTATAAAGAAACACTAAAGATTCCATCCATTAATGAATTTAAAGTCTTGGCATTAAAAGCTATCCAGGATGAAGAACAATATGTCTCGGTTCAGTTCTCAGATCCAATTCGTATTGGACAGGAACTTACAGGATTATTAGGAATCAGTAATTCTGAAATGCCAGCTTATACCATCAACGGAAGTGAAGTAAAACTTTATCCATCATCCACCCTTGATGGAAATTATTCGGTCTTTGTAAATTCAGGAATTGAAAATTTTGAAGGCAAAAAACTGCCTGTATCCTTTTCAGGGAACGTAAATTTCGTAAATACAGAACCAGCCGTAACCATTCCGGGTAAAGGAGTAATATTACCTCATTCCGGGAAATTAATGTTGCCGTTTGAAGCCATAAATTTAAGTGCTGTAGATGTAACTATTATAAAGATTTACGGGAACAATATTCCGCAATACTTACAGGAAAATAACATTAACGGAGAAAACCAATTAAGACAGGTAGCAAAACCTGTTAAGCAAATTACCATAAAACTTAATGACGATAAAAGTATAAATCTTCATAAGAAGAACAGATTTATGCTTGATATTGATAAGCTAATCCGAACCGAGCCCGGAGCTATTTACAGAATAACGATTGGCTATCGGCCAAGCTATTCAATTTATTCGTGTAAAACAAAGCTGAGTGATGCTGAAGACAGCAACAGATATAATGATGAATTGAATAAAATTGATGAGGATGATGAATTTTGGACGAGATACGATAACTATTATCCTTACGGATACAATTGGAACGAACGCGAGGATCCTTGCAGTAATTCGTATTATAATAAAGAAAAATGGGCATCACGTAATGTTATTGCCTCAAATATCGGTTTAATAGCCAAGCAAGGAAGCAGTAATAACTTCACCATTGCAGTTACTGATATCCTAACAGCCGAAGCTATGAGCAACGTAGAGCTTGAATTCCTGGATTATCAGAAGCAGATTATAGGAAAAGCAAGTTCGGGAAGTGATGGTATCGTTACTATTAACCTTCCCAGAAAACCTTATCTCCTGATTGCTAAAAATGGTGAAGAGCGCGGATATTTAAAGCTGGACGATGCCGGATCCTTGCCACTAAGCCGCTTTAATGTGGGAGGAACTGTTATTCAAAAAGGGATAAAAGGTTTTATCTATGGCGAACGGGGAGTGTGGAGACCGGGGGATTCTTTATTCATTACCTTTATATTGGATGATCAACAGAATAAACTGCCTAAGAATCATCCGGTGGATTTTGAGTTATATTCGCCTCAAGGGCAGCTTTTTAAACGATTAACATCAACAAACTCTGTCAATGGCTTCTATACATTTAAGACTGTAACGGATAACTCTTCTCCTACCGGGAACTGGACTGCAAAAGTTAAAACTGGTGGAGCTTTATTCGAAAAAAGAATTCGCATAGAAACCATTATGCCGAACCGGCTCAAGATAAACCTTTCCTTTAACATAAAGAATCAACTAATTAAAAACAATGGGCTTAAGGGATTGCTAAAAGCGGAATGGCTGTTTGGCGGAGCAGCAAGAAATCTAGCTGCTAAAATTGATGCTGTCGTTTCTTCAGAAAAAACCACCTTTAAAAACTTTGAAAAATATACATTCGATGACCCAATCAGGCCTTTCAGTTCGCAGCTACAAAATGTATTTGATGGCAAACTGGACGAAAACGGCATTAAATCCTTTAATGCTAATATCAATATCGATCAGCAAGCGCCCGGAAGATTAAATGCTAATTTTATGGTGAAGGTATTTGAGCCTGGAGGAAACTTTAGTATCAATCAGGTTTCAATGCCTTACAATGTTTATACCGGATATTTGGGAATAAAAACCCCTGAAGGAGCATCAAACTCAGGAATGTTGGTTACTGATATAAATCATCCGGTTGAAATTGTAAGTGTAGATGCTGATGGAAATCTACGGCAAGGAGCACGAAATATAGAAATAGAGCTTTATAAAGTTAAATGGCGCTGGTGGTGGGATGAAGAAGAAAGCTCGGTAAGTAATTTCACACAGGATGAATACAATAAATTAATTCAAACAGCCACTGTTCAAACTGTAAATGGAAAAGCTATCTGGAACCTGCGTATCAATCAGCCTGAATGGGGCCGTTATTTAATCAGAATTAAGGATGTAGAAACAGGACATTCAACTGGGCAATATGTGTATGTAGACTGGCCAAATTGGGCACAGCGTCTGCAAAATGAAAATCAAACCGAAGCTGCAATGCTTTCTTTTACAGCAAATAAAGAAAAGTACAAAGCTGGAGAAGAGGTGATTCTAACCATTCCTACCGGGAACGCGGGACGTGGCTTAATCAGCGTAGAAAACGGCAGTAGAGTAATAAAAACATTTTGGTTTGAAGCAAAAAAGGGGCAAACTCAATTCAAATTCAAGGTAGATAAAGAGATGACTCCCAATGTATTTGTGAATGTAACCTTGCTTCAGCCGCATTCGCAAACAATTAATGATTTGCCTATAAGAATGTATGGTGTAATCCCTATTGAAGTGGAAGATCCTGCCACTATATTAAAACCGGTGATTTCTATGGCAAATGAAATAAAGCCTGAAACAGAATCATCTGTTACGGTTTCTGAAGCTACAGGAAAACCCATGACATATACCATTGCTTTAGTAGATGAGGGATTGTTGGATATCACTAGTTTTAGCACACCTAATCCACATGCCTCATTTTACGCAAGAGAAGGTTTGGGCGTTAAAACCTGGGATCTTTTTGATTACGTAATTGGCGCCTATGGTGGCGATTTACAACGCATTTTAAGCATAGGTGGCGACCGCCAATCTGGAAAAGGCGGAAAAAACCCCACTGCAAACAGGTTTAAACCAGTTGTTAAATTTCTTGGCCCTTTTACTTCTAAAGGTGGAAAACAAACTCATAAATTCAAGTTGCCGCAATATGTTGGCTCCATAAAAGTAATGGTAATAGCTGGCGGAAACGGTGCTTATGGCTCAGCCGAAAAAGCTGTAAAAGTTAAAAAACCATTAATGGTTTTGGCAACTATGCCAAGAGTATTAAGTCCCGGGGAACAATTACGTTTGCCAATAGCCGTTTTTGCAATGGATAAAATTGTAAGAAATGTGAGCATTGAAGTCCGCTCTAATGCATTCATTTATCCTTCCGGAAGCAAGAAACAAATCTCCTTCTCTCAGCCAGGTGATCAGATGGTTTACCTTGATTTGACAACAAAAGATTTTTCAGGAATTGCAAAACTACAGGTAATTGCCAGAAGTGGCAGTGAAACAGCGGTTCATAATATTGAGCTGGATGTTAGAAACCCAAGTCCGCAAATAACAAAAGTTATCGAAAAAACCTTAACAGCGGGTGCTTCCGTATCAATTCCATTTAATGCATTCGGAACTGCAGGCACCAGCAAAGCAGTGTTGGAGATTTCATCAATCCCTCCTATCAATCTTGAAAAACGTCTTAATTACCTGATACAATATCCACATGGCTGTCTGGAGCAAATTACATCCGGAGCATTTCCACAGCTTTATCTTTCGCAGCTTATGGAGTTATCCGATAGCAGAAAAGCAATTACTGAACGGAATATTAAGACGGCGATTAATCGTTTAAAAGGCTTTCAACTGCCAGACGGCAGCTTGTCGTATTGGCCTGGTGTTGGAGATAGCGACGAATGGAGCACAAATTACTCTGGACATTTTATGCTGGAAGCTGAAGCAAAAGGGTATACTTTGCCTATTGGTTTTATTGCCCAATGGAAGAAATTCCAAAAATCAAAAGCAGTTTCATGGATGCCAGCAAGCAACAACTTCTACGGTGGCGACCTTTTACAGTCTTACAGATTGTACTTATTGGCACTTAGCAAATCGCCTGAACTGGGTGCTATGAATCGTTTAAAGGAATTTAAATACCTCTCTCCTGCTGCAAAATGGCGGTTGGCAGCGGCTTATCAATTAGCCGGTCAGCCGGAAACAGCCAGTCAGTTAATCAAAAACCTGCCAATAACGATTAAAGCATATAAGCAATCGTATGGCACGTACGGTTCTGATTTACGTGATGAAGCCATGATTTTAGAAACGCTTGTACTACTTAACCAGCGGCAAGCATCTGAACAATTACTGCGGAGTATTGCTGTAAAGCTTTCACAGGAAAACTGGTATAGCACACAAACCACCGCATATTCCCTAATTGCTATTTCAAAATATTGCGGTTCGAATACATCCGGTAAAAAAATCGAAGTAAATTATCAGATTAATAAATCCGGAGCAACAATAAATATGAATTCTTATTTATGGCAAATGCCGGTTAAACTTACAAATAACAATATTGCATCGATATTAAATAAAGGAAAAAACACCTTATTCATCAGAGTAATAAATTCAGGAAAACCAGCCGTTGGCCAGGAAATTCCGACAGAAAACAATCCTAATATTTTAGGTTTAAGAATTGGATATTTCTCTTTAAAAGGAGAACTTATTGACCCTGTAAGATTGCCCCAGGGCACTGATTTTGTTGCGCAGGTCAATGTTCATAATCCGGGAAAACGTGGTGGATATGACAACCTCGCTCTAACACAATTATTTCCATCGGGCTGGGAAATCATCAATACCCGTTTAATGGATAATGATGATATTTTTAAACCTTCAGCGTCAGATTATAAAGACGTTAGAGATGATAGAGTAAATACTTATTTCAATTTGAAGGAAGGTAAGGAAGCTACTTATTTTGTATTGCTTAATGCTTCCTATATCGGTAAATTTTATCTGCCTCCATCCTACTGCGAAGCGATGTATGACGGAAGCATAAGTGCTTCAACACAAGGAAAATGGATTGAAGTAGTTAATCCGGTTGCACCATCTATAGAGACAAAATAGATTTTTATAATGTCAAGTAAGCTGATAAAAAAAACGATGACATTTTGCAACAGGCATAAAAAAATTTTAATTAGTTGTCTTTTACTTTTTTTCGCCTTTTGGTTCTGCTTACCCAAACCATTGTTCAACAAACCCACCTCTTTTATAATAGAAAGCAGGGAGGGCGAATTACTGGGAGCATCTATTGCGAAAGACGGACAATGGCGCTTTCCAGTCACCGATACCGTGCCGGATAAATTCGCAAAATGTATTGTTGCTTTTGAGGATAAACGGTTTTATAACCATCCGGGAATTGATATTTTAGCCCTTGTCCGGGCAATAAAACTAAATATTAATAAGGGCAGGATAGTTAGCGGCGGCAGCACTATAAGCATGCAAACTATCAGGCTGGCTACCGGAAAAAACAGAACATTCCTTAATAAGTTTCTGGAAGCAATAAGAGCATTAAGACTAGAATTAACCCATTCAAAAACAGAAGTACTTGCGATTTATTCATCAAACGCACCTTTCGGAACCAATGTAGTAGGCATAGATGCAGCCTCATGGCGATATTTTGGCCGGAGTGCCAATCAACTTTCATGGGGCGAAATGGCGGCATTAGCTGTACTTCCAAACTCACCCTCGCTGGTTCATCCTGGAAAAAATCGGATAATATTGCAAAAAAAGCGCAATAAATTAATTGATATCCTAAAAGATGAAGAGATAATTACCTCTTCCGAAGCATCACTGGCTAAACTTGAACCCGTGCCCGAAAAACCTTTTCCTCTTCCTCAGATTGCACCACACCTTTTAGCTTTGATTAAAAATGATTTCAGGAAAGGTAGAATCACTGAAACAGGTATAAAGACCAGTCTCCAGGCAAATTTGCAAGAACGGGTAAAAGAAATTTTGGAACGTCATCACAACCGTTTAACTGCGAATGAAGTAGATAACTGCGCAGCACTAATATTGGATGTTGAAAGCGGACAAGCACTGGCGTATAATGGAAATATTTTCAGACCCGAAAATCCTCTTTTGGAAAGTCATGTAGATATGATACAAGGGCCAAGAAGCCCGGGAAGCACCTTAAAACCTTTATTGTATGCCGCAATGCTGAACGAAGGAATGCTTTTACCTAATAGCTTAATTCCCGATATTCCCACTCAGATTGCAGGCTATCAACCCAATAATTATGATTTAGGATACGATGGAGCAGTTCCTGTTTCAAATGCACTGGCACGTTCATTAAATGTACCGGCTGTTAAAATGTTGCAGCAATATCGTTATGAAAAATTTTATAGTTTTTTAAAAAATACGGGCATCAGTACTCTGACAAATCCTGCAGACTTTTACGGTTTGTCATTAATTTTGGGTGGTTGTGAAACCACTATGTGGGAACTGGCAGGCACTTATGCAAGCATGACAAGGGCTCTGAACCATTACAATGAAAATGCTAAATATTCTGAATCGGATTGGCATAATCCCGTTTATCAAATTAAAAATAAGGAAGAACCAATTTTTGAAAAGTATGGAAAAATTAATGCTGCCGCGATATATTATACATTTCAGGCGATGAATGAAGTAATGCGACCCGGCGAAGAATTAATCTGGCGGCAGTTTACATCTTCCCAAAAAATTGCATGGAAAACAGGCACCAGCTACGGCTTCCGCGATGGTTGGGCGATTGGCGTTACACCAAAATACGTGGTAGCTGTATGGGCAGGCAATGCCGACGGCGAAGGCAGGCCCGGATTAACCGGAATCGATGCAGCCGCTCCTATTCTCTTTGATATTTTCAATTTGCTTCCACGACCAAAGGATGGCTGGTTTAAAACTCCTTCGGGTGAAATGACGGCTATTGACGTTTGTCTTGAAAGCGGATTCAGGGCTTCTGATTTATGCAGCTCACATAAAATCATGCAAATGCCAATACCTTGTCTGAAGGCACCCGTATGCTCATATCATAAGTTAATTCATCTGGATAAATCGGAACGATGGCAAGTTAATTCAGATTGCGAACAACCGTCATCTATGGTGCACAAAAGTTGGTTCGTGCTTCCGCCAACCATGGAATATTATTATAAAACAAAAAATTATAGTTATCGTTCGCTACCGCCTTTCCGGTCAGATTGTATAACAAACGATGTCAACCTGGCTATGGAGTTAATATATCCCAAAAACAACGCAAAAATTTATGTTCCATTAGAAATAGACGGGCGGCGCGGTCAGGTAATCTTTAGCGCAGCACATCGTAACTTAAATGAAGTGATCTTCTGGCATCTTGATAATAAATACGTGGGAAAAACCCAGGAAATCCATCAGCTTGCGCTAAATCCGCCTGCCGGAAAGCACGAAATAACATTAATTGATAAACAAGGCAAGCGAATTCAACAATCATTTACTATAATTGAAAAATAAACCTAACCTACTATGCTGGAACACATTGACTTATCGCAATTATTAGTACTCGACATTGAAACGGCCCCTCAATATGCGAGCTTTGATGAAGTCCCTGATTTATTTAAAAAGTTATGGGAACAGAAAACTCAGATTCAGCGCAAAGAAGAAACACCGGCAGAATATTATCCCAGAGCAGGAATATGGGCAGAATTCGGGAAAATTATTTGTATCTCGGCAGGTATCTTCACTAAAGAAAATGGCATTACGGGCTTACGCGTAAAATCATTTGCCGGCGACGATGAATGTGAGCTTTTAGGCAATTTTATAGCACTTCTTAACAAACAGCCTTCAACGCTTACTCTGTGCGCACACAACGGCAGGGAATTCGACTTTCCTTATATTTGCCGCAGAACATTGGTAAACCAACTTTGCATTCCCCCACAACTTCGCGTAAGCGGAAAAAAGCCCTGGGAAATTAATCATTTAGACACCATGGATTTGTGGAAGTTTGGCGACTATAAAAATTACACCTCTTTAAACCTTCTGGCTGCAATATTTAATATTCCAACTCCTAAAGACGATATTAATGGTGCTGATGTACATTGGGTTTACTGGAATGAACATAATCTGGAGCGAATAAAAACTTATTGTCAGAAAGATGTTATTACCACTGCACAACTGTTAATGAAGTTTAAAAACCTCAATTTAATTGATGAGCAGCATATTTCCATAATAGAATAAAGCAATTATCATATTATTCTGTTATACTTACAATAATCACAAACAATCCATTATTAATGGCAAAAAAGAAATCCAATCATATAAAGCTGGTGTTTACCCAGCTAATAAAAGACCTGGTTGAAAAGGAAGGCAACAAACCTTTAAACTATAAGCAAATAGCTGCAAAACTAAATTTACATGATGCTGAATCGAGGCAGATTATAATGGAAGTTTTGGAAGATGAAAGTTTTAAAGGAACATTTAAAAAAATTGAAAAAGGTAAATATCAGCTTAAAGAGCTTAAAACTTTTTTAACCGGAACAGTCGCTATCACAACGGATGGTTCCGGCTTCATTATTCCCGATGATGAGTTTGAAAAAGACATTTATGTAGCACCAAGAAAACTAAAAACAGCCCTTCATAACGACAAAGTAAAAGTATATGTATATGCTAAAAGCAACGGCAAACGCAAAGAAGGTGAAGTTGTAGAAATTCTGGAACGTGCAAAAATGGAGTTCACCGGCGTTGTCAAAGTATCCGACCGCTTTGCTTTTTTTATCGCTGATGATAAGAAAATGGTTCATGACATTTTCATCCCTTTACAGGACCTCAACGGAGCCAAAGAAGGTGAAAAGGCTATAGCTAAAATTACCGAATGGCCTGAAGAAGCAAAAAACCCAATTGGAGTGATTACCCGTGTACTGGGAAAACAGGGCGAGCATAACACCGAGATGAATGCTATTCTCGCAGAATATGGCTTTCCTTTACAGTTTCCTGCAGAAGTAGAACAGGAAGCAAATGAAATTTCAGATATTATTACTCCAGAAGAGATTAAAAAAAGAAGAGATCTCAGAGATATCCTCACATTCACCATTGACCCGTTTGATGCCAAAGATTTTGATGATGCCATATCATTCCAGATTTTAGAAAATGGCAATTACGAGATTGGCGTACACATTGCAGATGTTTCCCATTATATTATTCCTGATTCGGCTTTAGATAAAGAAGCATTTGAACGCGGCACGTCTGTGTACCTGGTCGACAGGGTTATCCCCATGCTTCCCGAAAAACTGTCAAACGGACTTTGTTCTTTACGCCCCAAAGAAGATAAATTGTGCTTTTCTGCGGTATTTGAATTAGATAAAGAGGCAAATACGATTAATCAATGGTTCGGAAAAACTGTTATCCATTCCGACAGACGATTTTCTTATGAAGAAGCCCAGGAAATTATTGAAGGAAATTCGAAGGAGTTATTCGAAGAAATTAAAACGCTCAATGAGCTGGCCTATAAATTAAGAGAACGCAAATTTAAGGAAGGTGCTATTAGTTTCGAATCTACAGAGGTAAAATTCAGACTGGATGAACATGGCAAACCAATTGGTGTTTATATAAAAGAACGCAAAGACGCACATAAGCTTATTGAAGATTATATGCTTCTGGCAAACCGGAAAGTTGCTGAACTTATTTCAAAAAAGGGAAAAGGAAAGCAGAAATACACCTTTATATATCGTGCCCACGACTCTCCAAAAGAAGAAGCATTATTAAATTTCGCAAACTTTGCTGTACGTTTTGGATATAAGATCAATACTAAAAGTGATAAAGAGATTGCCCGGTCCTTAAATAACTTAATGACTGATGTAGAAGGAAAAAAGGAACAGAATATGTTAACGCAGCTTGCCATACGATCTATGGCAAAAGCTATTTATACTACCAAAAAGTCCAGTCATTATGGATTGGCGTTCGAATATTACACACATTTCACCTCTCCTATTCGCCGTTATCCGGATGTTATGGTACATCGGCTATTAGAGCATTACCTGGCAGGTGGAAAGTCTGTTAGTGAAGAGGAGTATGAAAAAAAATCAATTCATACCTCTCAAATGGAGAAAAAAGCCGCAGACGCAGAACGTGCTTCCATAAAATACAAACAAGCAGAATACCTTAAAGATAATATCGGACAGGAATATACCGGCTTAATTTCGGGCGTTACCGAATGGGGAATGTATGTAGAAATAATAGAAAATAAATGTGAGGGAATGATTCGCCTGCGCGATATAACCGATGATTTTTATGTTTGGGACGAAAAAAACTATTGCATAATCGGACAACGTAAAAAGAAAAAGTATCAATTAGGTGATGAAGTGAAAATTCTGGTAAAAAAGGTTGATTTAGGTAAAAGACAAATTGATTTTACATTAGTGCAGGATGGATCGGGTAAAGATTGGGGATTTTAAAATTCAAATATTGTCACGCACTATATAACGTATGCTTTTGTCATGAATTAGCAAAAGCAGGCTTAAATTATTGCGCCAGGTTGCTATTCTAATTGTTTATCAAAATAAAGCATTTTCATAAACAATTAGAATAAAAAAGACAAAGCCACATAAATGAGATTTTCACATTAACTTTGTTCCTCAGTAGCTAAATAACTTTTGCGCCTTTGTAGCAATTCAAAACAACATGTACAACATCGCCCAACTCCAAGATTTAATAAATAAAGAAATAGCTGAAAAGCAGTATTCAAACAATCCAATAGAATTGTACGAACCTATTCGTTACATTATGACTTTGGGCGGAAAGCGAATGCGCCCTGCTCTGCTATTAATGGCCTGCGACTTATTTGACGGCAGCATTATAAAAGCTTTAAAGCCTGCACTTGGTATAGAGATATTCCATAATTTCACTTTAATGCATGATGATATTATGGATAATGCTCCGCTTCGTCGGGGAAGTGAAACTGTACATGAAAAATGGAATGGAAACACCGCCATCCTTTCCGGGGATGTGATGTTGGTTGAAGCATACCGGTTAATGACTCAGGTCGATGATTCACTTCTCCGCCAGGTTCTCAGTGTTTTTTCAGAAACAACTTTGCGGGTATGTGAAGGCCAGCAAATTGATATAAACTTCGAGGCCTTACAGGAAGTTAGCATAAATGACTATCTGGAAATGATACGATTGAAAACTGCCGTTTTACTTGCCGGAAGCTTAAAAATTGGCGCTCTCATTGGTGAAGCGAAACAAGAAGATGCAGACGCATTATACCAGTTTGGTGAAAATCTTGGACTGGCATTTCAATTGCAAGATGATATTTTAGATGTTTACGGCGATCCTCAAAAATTTGGAAAGCAAGTAGGTGGGGACATCATCGCTAACAAGAAAACATTCCTTTTAATAAAGGCACTGGAATTTGCCGAAGATTTAGACAAAGAGGAGCTAACTTTTTGGTTGAACGAAGAGAACCCGGAAATTGATATTAAGGTAAACGCAATTACAGAAATCTATACCAGACTCGGAGTTCGTCAGCTTGCAGAACATCAAATGAACACTTACGCTGAAAAGGCCTTATCCGCCCTCGAAAAAACCTCAGCCAATACAGAAAATAAAAAAGCACTTCGTGCTTTTGCTGAAGAGCTTTTAATAAGAGAAAACTGAGTTTTGACTAATGCTCTACAGCGTTTATCATTTCAAGAGCAGAGAGACTTTTGATTTAAAAGGATCGCTGTCATCGTCGAATTGACAAGTATAGACTAAAAAAAATATTCATAGAAAAAGCCCTGCTAATATTAACAGGGCTTTTATAATTTTAATACTTTATTCCTTATTCTGCAGAAGCAGCATCTGCCTGATCAGCAGCTGGCTCAGCTTTAGCTTTCTTTGGAGCTTTAGCCTTTGCAACCGGAGCAGCATCTTCTAAAACCGGAGCTGCAACAATTGGAGTGGCTTCTGTAAGATCTTCAAGGTCTATCGGAAGAATAGAAACATAAGACTTGTTATCTGCTTTCTTTCTGAAAACAACTGTTCCATGAGTTAAAGCGAACAACGTATGATCCTTTCCAATACCTACATTTTTATCAGGATGGTGTTTTGTGCCACGCTGACGAACGATGATGTTACCAGCGATTGCCAACTGACCACCGAAAATTTTAATTCCCAGACGTTTGCTATGCGACTCTCTACCGTTTCTGGAACTACCGGCTCCTTTTTTGTGTGCCATTGTATTTTATCTTTTAAATCGGGAAACCCAATTATGTTAAACAATTTATTAAGCGTCTGGCAGCTTTTACCTTTCAGCTTTAAACTTTACCTTATAAAGAAATCCCTGTGATTTCGATTTTAGTGAACTGCTGGCGGTGGCCATTTCTCTTTTTATAGCCTTTTCTACGTTTTTTCTTAAAAACGACTATTTTATCACCTTTTAAATGAGACACGATCTTAGCAGAAACTTTAGCGCCTTTCAGTGCATCAGCACCTACTTTGAAATCACTACCATTAGCAGCTAACAATACATTGTCAAATTCAATACTAGCGCCTTCATCTCCTTGTAAACGGTGTACAAAAAGATGCTGGTCTTTTGCAACTTTGAATTGCTGCCCGGCTATATTTACTATTGCGTACATTGTTATGTATTTTTAAATGAGGTGCAAATATAGGGATTATATTTTTTAAACCAAATGGAAGATTATTTTTTGGTAGGAGATGGTATTAATAAAGTTGAAGGTTGTGGGTTGGAAGTTGTGGGTTGGAAGTTGTGGGTTGGAAGTTATGAGTTGAAGGTTGTGAGCTTGAATATTACACTATAAATTGTAAGTTGTAGCCCTTTAAGCTTACAACTCACAACTTATACTTACAACTTAATGTCCCGAATGTCCGTCAGCACCATGTGCGTGACCATGAGAAAGCTCATCCTGAGTTGCTTCACGCACACTTAGAATTACACCTTTAAAATGCAAGTTCTGTCCTGCCATTGGATGGTTTAAATCTACAGTAACATTTTCATCAGTTACACCAAGTACCTGAGCTCTAAACTGGTTTCCCTGATTATCCTGTAAGGGCAATACAGAACCAATTTCCGGCCTGTCCATGCCTTCAAACATTTCTAAAGCAAGTTCAGCTACAGCGCTGGCATCTTTTTCGCCATAAGCATCAACTGCCGGCAAATGAAAATCATATGTTGCTCCCTGAGTTAAACCGCTTAAGTTTTCTTCAAACTTTGGAAGCATCATTCCTACCCCGTATAAAAACACCAAAGGTTGTTCTTCAGTAGCTTTTTCTACAAATACTTCTTCGCCATTTTCTGTGGTGTACAATTCGTACGTAAGCGCCACTACGCTGTTTGGTTGAATATTCATTAACACTATTTTTTGTCAGACTCTTAAATCTAACGATTTATGAATAAGTAATCCGGTGAATAGGAGTACTCTTGTTTAATTTATTTGTTTTAAAGCTTCTGCAACCTCTGTAACGGGCAACTGACAGGTTCTGTTTTTACAAACATAAATTTTTGTATTATCTGCCCATTTATCCTGCAGCAAAGGTAATGTTCCTGAACTTCCGCCCAAGAGAATTTTATTAGGAATAAAATATTTTTCCAGTTCGTTCCTTTTTCGATCTGTATCTGTTCCGGTAATTGCTATTTCATTTAATCCAAAGACCTCGTTTAAAAGTAAAATTGCCCAATTAGAATACCCCGAAGGATACGTTTTAATTTCAGGAAATATATTCTGAAGCATTTGTTTGTATTGTACTAAATACATTTCATCGTCAAAGAAATGGCCAAGTTTTAAAAGATTATTCGCCATTACAGAATTTGAAGCAGGAATTACATTATCTAATAATTCAAATTTTCTGGCAATTAATTCCTCATCATGTTGGGATGTATAAAATAACATGCCGGTGCCGGGATCATAAAAATTCTGCAAAGCATATTCGCACAGTTCCCGTGACAGCAAAAGCCACTTTTCATTAAAAGTAGCTTCATATAAACTAATAAATCCTTCCGCTACCAGCGCATAATCATCTAAGAAAGCTACTCCCGGCAATTCCTTGTCGGATTTTACTTTATAAACACGACTTAGCCTTCCTCCTTCTGTGATTAGATTTTTAACAATAAACTCTGCATTATTTATCGCGATGGCTAAAAATTCCGGCTCATTAAATACTCTATACGCATCTGCAAATGCTTTTAACATCATTCCGTTCCATGAAGCAAGTATTTTATTGTCTAAGCCAGGGTGAATTCGTTTTTCACGATAAGCGAAAAGCTTTTCCTTTTGTGATCTTACTATAGTTTCGATTTCATCTAAATCGATACCCGAATCTTTAGAAAAGGTTTCATCATCTTCGGTTCTCATTAAGATATTAGTTCGCTCTTCCTGCCAGTTGCCGCTGTCTGTTATATTATAATACAAACAGAATAGTTCAGCATCTTGCACTAGGACTTCCTGTATTTCGGTTTTAGTAAATGTATAAAACTTTCCTTCCACGCCTTCACTATCTGCATCTAAAGCCGAGTAAAAACCGCCTTCTTCAGATGTCATCTCTCTTTTTACCCAATCAAGCGTTTCAAAAACCACTTTTTTATAAAGCTCATTGGGCGAATATTGATAAGTTTCAGAATATAAGCTCACTAATTGTGCATTATCATAAAGCATTTTTTCAAAATGCGGAACATGCCAGGAGCCATCCACCGAATAACGTGCAAATCCCCCACCTAAATGATCGTAAATACCGCCAAATGCCATTTTCTCTAGCGTCAGCTTAATTGCAACATGAGCAGCATCGTCTTTAAAATGATGTGCGTAACGCAAAATAAATTGCCAGTTATTGGGAAGCGGAAATTTAGGCGCACGGTTAAATCCACCATGAGTCATATCAAAAGTTCGCTTTAGCGAATTGAAAATTTCTTCTAAATCGGCTTTTGAATATTCGAGAGTTTCATCAGATAAATTCAGTTTTTCGGATTGTTGAATTCCTTTTGTCAGTCTATCTGCATAATCATACGCTTCTTCAGGTTTTTCCCGCCATAAATTAGCAAGGTTTAAAAGTAAATTCTTCCAGTCGTCTTTTCTAAAATAGGTGCCGCCATATACAGGGCGCTGGTCGGGCAGGCAAATGCAATTTAATGGCCAGCCGCCTTGTCCTGTCATTAATTGCACTGCAGTCATATATACCTGGTCTACATCCGGCCGTTCTTCCCTATCCACTTTTATGCACACAAAATGCTGATTCATGATTTTGGCAACTTCGATATCCTCGAAGCTCTCGTGCTCCATTACATGACACCAGTGACAGGCAGAATATCCTACACTTACTAAAATCAGCTTCTTTTCATCACGGGCCTTGTTAAGTGCTTCCTGCCCCCAGGGATACCAATCTACAGGATTATTGGCATGTTGTAATAAATATGGTGAGGTTTCTTTGCTTAATCTATTTGGCATAATTCCAACGTGTTTTTTATAATAAATCAGGTACAACTAACGATAAGCTGAAATGTAATCAGCCAACCTGATAGGCTTACCTTACTAATAATGCAGTAAAAGCCAGGCTATCTCCATTAAAAACATTAAAATCTACTGCATGATTTATGCCATTTACGCGGGCTTTATCAGAATGCTGCCAAAAATGCCATTTTGTTTTTTCATTGGTAATAAGCCGTGACTTATAGTAATGCGCTATCCATAGCGGATAATCTTCAAAATGACCATTTAAATAATCATTATAAAAACTTAATCCGGTATAAATAATTGGTTTTACGCCCGTCTTCTTTTCAATATAGTTAACATATTCCTTTAGTTCGCTACGCATTCTGGCCGGAGAAACACCGTTAAGTTCTTCTATATCTACCACAGGCGGTAAATCGTTTCTCTCTATATCAACAGTTTGAAGGAAAAATTTCGCCTGCCATAATCCCGATTTTTTAGGTTTGAAATAATGATACGCGCCGCAAATTATACCAGCTTTAGGCGCTTCGCGCCAATTACGCTGAAAATACCTGTCAACCAACATTACTCCTTCTGTTGCTTTTATAAAGGCAAAACTGATTTTTACGTCGTTATCATCCATTGCTTTTACTTTTGGCCAGTCAATTTTCCCCTGGTAATATGAAACATCTATTCCATGAATCGAATATTTTTTTGGGATGCGAATATTATAGCTATTATAGGTGGGATAATTTTGGTCATCGCCAATGCTTCTTAACCAGGCCCAGGTAGATGAGCCAAGCTTTAATATATAACCGTAATAAAAAGGAGATAATAGAATAAGCAAGAGTCCGCCAAGCATCATTTTGATCGGCAGGGATAAACCTTTCTTTTTCTTTTTGGACGGCCTCTTTTTTCGTTTTACAGGCAAATTTATCTACATATAAAAGCCACTCGGTACGATGTTATTAAACATATAACACGGTACTTATGCAGCAGAATTTATCGCACCCTTATATTATTTACTTAGTTCGGCAAAATGCTTATGAAATAATGGTATGGTTTCGATTCCTTTAAAATAATTAGCAATATCAAATTTCTCGTTAGGGGAATGCAGGTTATCGCTATCCAATCCGAAGCCCATTAATACTGTTTTAATCCCCAGTTCTTTTTCAAATAATGATACAATCGGAATACTTCCCCCCCCTCTGGTTGGTATTGGCTTTTTACCAAAGGATTCTTCAATTGCTTTTTCTGCAGCTTTAAAGGCTATACTATCTGTGGGCGTTACCACTGGTTCGCCTCCATGATGCGGCGTAACTTTAATTTTAACAGTTTTAGGAGCAATACTTTCAAAATGCGCTTTAAATAAGGCCGTAATTTTATCAGAGTGCTGGTTAGGTACCAAACGCATAGAAATTTTAGCACTTGCTTTTGAAGGAAGAACAGTTTTAGCTCCTTCGCCTGTATACCCGCCCCAAATCCCGTTTACTTCAAGTGTTGGACGGATTCCGGTTCGTTCGATAGTAGTATAACCATGCTCGCCCCAAAGCTCATTAACACCTAAATCAGTTTCATATTCTTGTTCATTATAAGGTGCTGTATTTAATTGCTTGCGTTCCTCTTCACTCAGATTTTCAACGTCATCATAAAAACCCGGAATAGTGATATGGTTGTTAGAATCGTGCAAAGATGCTATTAACTGACATAAAATTGTGGCAGGATTTGCCACAGCGCCACCGTACACGCCAGAATGTAAATCGCGGTTCGGACCGGTAACTTCTACTTCAAGATAAGACAATCCGCGCAAGCCAGTCTCCAGTGATGGAGTTTCAAGACTAAGCATAGAAGTATCAGAGATGAGCACCACATCCGCTTTAAGACGCTCTTTATTATCTTTAACGAAGACATCCAGATTACTCGAACCTACTTCCTCTTCGCCTTCAATCATAAATTTAATATTGCATGGAAGCGAGTCTGATTGCATCATCAGTTCAAATGCTTTAACATGCATATAAAACTGGCCCTTATCATCGCAAGCACCCCGTGCAAATATTTTTCCATCACGAACTACAGGCTCAAAAGGAGGCGTTTGCCATAACTCAAGCGGGTCTGGCGGTTGAACATCATAATGACCATAAACTAATACTGTTGGTTTAGAAATATCAACAACCTTCTCACCATATACAATGGGGTAACCTGCGGTCGGACAAATCTCTACCTTATCGGCACCGGCAGCCTTAAGTTTTTCGGCTACAAAACCTGCAGTTTTAAGGACGTCTTCTTTGTATTTAGGATCTGCACTAACAGAAGGGAAACGCAGCAGTTCAAAGAGTTCTTCCAGAAACCGCTGCTTATTTTCCTCCACATATTTTTTTATCTCTTGCATAATCTTCAAGTTTTCACAAATATAACCTTGTAATGAAAACTTTGCTTGACTAAAACAAATATTTAATCCCAGGAGGCCAAATCTTTTTGATAATTTTTAACAGGCTGATAATCCAGAGCCTCTACTTTCGTTTCTGCTTTATCTTTATATTTTATACTGCCTGCTATTACAGCAGTTATAGTGGTAATAATTATTAACAGCAATAGTGTTATTTTTTTCATAGCATAAATGTTTAATCCATTCCCATCATATCTTTTTGTGTGCCTGCTCCCATTGCGGCATTTTCCACTTTTACCGGCTTAATTCCTTCTTCTTTTTTGCAAGAAACTAATCCAATTGCGGCTACTGCGATTACTAATAATACTTTTTTCATGTGCTCGTTTATTTTATAATGATTGTTTGTTAATTAATCCATTCCCATCATGTCCTTTTGTGTGCCTGCTCCCATTGCGGCATTTTCCACTTTTACCGGCTTAATTCCTTCTTCTTTTTTGCAAGAAACTAATCCAATTGCGGCTACTGCGATTACTAATAATACTTTTTTCATGTTTTCGTTTTATATCTTTACGGGTTAAATTCTAATGTAACTTTTTTAAATTAAAAAAGGCATAAAAAAGACCTATCTTTCTTGCTCAAAATCATGACTTTGCGGTACTTATTCATATATATAGTTTTACTCGTTACTTTTGATTCTTATTCTCAGTCTTACAAAACTAAAGATAGTTTAGTTATCGATTCTCTCAACAGATCTGGATATGATTTAAGATTAATAGACCCTGAAAAAACCATAATGCTTGGACAAGAAGCATTAAATCAAGCAAAAAAAAATAATTATAAAAATGGAATTGCCGAATCGCATAGAACATTAGGCATTGGTTGTTATTATTTAGGGAAGAATGACAAAGCAATAGCTAATTACCTTATATCTCTTTCAACTTTTCAAGAAACAAATAATCTTGTTGGACAAGCTAAGGTTTATAATAATATCGGGAATTTATATAAAGAGATTAATTATGATAAAGCTTTATATTATTTTCAGAAGGCACTTCAGATTGCAACAAAATTAAATCTTCAGGATCTCATTGCAGGGCACTATTTAAATATTGGCATTATACATTATCGAAAAAATGAATCAGCACTCGCATTAAAATACACTCAGCTAAGTTATTCTCTATTTAAAAAATTAGGCAATGAATCCGGAATAATGTTTTCTCTCCAGAATCAAGGAGTAATTTATAATAGCATTAACCAAACAGAAAAGGCAGAAATGTTATTACTGGAAGCCAATAAAAGAGCCAAAATGGCTGAATTAAATAGTGTTGTTGCAAGTATAGATTTAACGCTGATAGACATTTATATAAAAAAGAAAGATTTCAAAAGAGCGGATTCCTACTTAAATGAGGGTAAAAATTATGCTTCAGTGGGCAAAGACACTAAACTTCAAAGCGATTTATTAAAAAAATCTTACCAACTTGAGTCAAAACGCAATAATTATAAACAAGCACTTTTATATCTGCAGAAACTATATACGCAAGATAGTATAGAATTGCAAAACACTATCACAAAGAAATTCGGTTTATTCGAAGAACAATCCAAGTTTGAAGCCCGGGAGAAAAAAAATATCATTGAACTGGAAAAGGCAAAAACGAATAGAATAATATTTTTTGCTTCAATCATTGTATTGATTTTGGCTGTCATTGTAATTTTCCTGCTTACTTTCAGTATCAAGAAAAAAGCCAAAACCAATAAACTTCTTCAGCAATTAAATGAAGAAATCTCACTTCAAAAAGAAAACCTAAATACAATAAACCAAAACCTGGAAGAGATTATCAGCGAAAGAACCAAAGACCTTAAAATAAAAAACAAGAAGCTTTCAGAATACTCCTCCCATTTATCACATCAAATTCGCGGGCCCGTTGCTACAATTAAAGGCTTAATGCTTTTACAAAAAGATGCGTTAATGGGAGATAAAGAATATATTGATGAAGTTTCTAAGTGCATAAATGAAATTGACAACCGGATTATTAATATAAATGCAGTACTGAACAATTTGTCTGAACCGGGATTAATTCCAAAATCTGTGGATAAAGAAAACATATCCTAACCAAAATTCCTTTACATTTTTCTAATTTAGCCTTTTGAAAAAGGAACAGATTTGGATTATTTAAAAGGGTTAAATCCTTCACAAAAAGAAGCAGTAGAACAAACTTCAGGTCCGGTAATGATTGTGGCGGGCGCAGGTTCTGGTAAAACGCGGGTAATTACATGCCGGGTTGCGCACCTTATTAGTAACGGTGTAGATCCATTCAATATTCTCGTCCTGACATTTACCAACAAAGCAGCAAAAGAAATGCGCGAGCGGATTATGAAATCCGTTGGAGTTGAGGCTAAAAATATCTGGATGGGAACTTTCCACTCCGTGTTTGCCAAAATTTTACGCGTTGAAGCAAATAAAATAGGCTATCCCAATAATTTTACGATTTACGATACTGACGACAGCAAGAGTTTAATACGCGCCATCTTAAAAGAACAGCAATTAGACGATAAGCTATATAATGCGAACTTTGTTTATAACCGAATTTCATCGGCAAAAAACAACCTGATATCTCCTGCAGAGTACGCTAAAAATGAACAGATCCAATCTGAAGATTTTTCTACCGGCCGCGGTAAGATGGGAGAAATCTATCAGATTTATGCCCAACGCTGCTTTAAAGCGGGCGCAATGGATTTTGATGATTTGCTTTTCAAAACAAATGTTCTTCTAAGAGAACATCCCGATGTACTTTACAAATACCAGAATAAATTTAAATATTTAATGGTTGATGAGTACCAGGATACTAACTATTCGCAATATCTTATTGTAAAAAAACTGGCAGCTATTAACGAAAATATTTGTGTAGTGGGCGATGATGCGCAAAGTATTTATGCCTTTCGCGGTGCAAACATTCAAAACATCTTAAACTTTGAGAAAGATTATCCTGACTTAAAGGTTTTTAAACTTGAACAAAATTACCGTTCTACTCAAAACATTGTAAATGTTGCCAATAGCATTATTGCCAATAATCAGAATCAATTAAAGAAAACTGTTTTTTCTGAAAATGAAGAAGGTGATAAAATTAAAATTTTACGCGCCTTTAGCGATAATGAAGAAGGCAAAATTGTTGCCGAAGGAATTGCGCAGGAAAGAGCTTTAAAAGGATATAACTACAACGATTTTGCCATTCTTTACCGCACTAATGCTCAATCCAGAGCAATGGAAGAAGCCTTGCGCAAATTAAATATTCCCTATAAAATCTACGGTGGCTTATCATTCTATCAGCGTAAAGAAATCAAGGACCTTATCGCTTATTTCCGGCTTACCTTTAACCCTAATGATGAAGAGGCCTTAAAGCGTATAATTAATTATCCCCGAAGAGGAATTGGAGATACAACCGTTGAACGAATTATTATAGCTGCCGACCAGCATGACATCACTTTATGGGAGGTCATTTCTGATACAAACAGATATCTGGATTCCCGCAGTGCATCATCTGTAAGCATTTTTGCTACCATGATTCAGAGTTTTCAAGTGCTTGGAAAAACACATTCTGCTTATGATTGCGCCCTGCATATTGCACAGCACTCCGGTCTTTTAAAAGATTTATACGCTGATAAGTCTGTTGAAGGACTAAGCCGCTATGAAAACATACAAGAGCTTTTAAATGGGATAAAAGAATTTAGTGAGCGTGAAGATATTGAAGAAAGAGGATTAGATATTTTTATGCAGGATGTGGCACTCTTAACCAACGATGACAACGACAAAAACCCAAATGCAGACACGGTTTCTCTCATGACAATCCATTCATCCAAGGGATTGGAATTTAAGAATGTATGTGTCGTCGGACTGGAGGAAAACCTTTTCCCATCTCAAATGTCTTTAGGGTCGAGAGCTGATTTAGAAGAAGAACGGCGTTTATTTTATGTTGCCATTACACGTGCAGAAAAGAAACTAACAATTTCTTACGCTACTTCCCGTTATCGTTGGGGAACATTAACAAGTTGCGAGCCAAGCCGGTTTATTGATGAAATTAATCCGCAATTTCTGGAACTTGATTTTAAACCGCAGCAAAAAACAGAGAATCCGTTCTTTAATCAGGAAAAAAGCTCCTGGAGCAGCAATAGCCGAGGTGCAGATAGTTTTTCAAAGCCTAAGCCTGCAACTGTTCCAAAAACAACTTCTATTCTACCAAAAGCGCATATTCCGTCCGAAGGTTTTGCTCCCTCGGATACATCAAACCTGCAAATTGGCATGGAAGTAGAGCACGAACGTTTTGGTTTTGGTAAGGTAATAAACCTTGAAGGAAATAAACCAGATATAAAAGCAATAATATTTTTCAAAGAGCTAGGACAGAAACAACTTTTACTTAAATTTGCAAAACTTCGCATAGTATCGTAAATTCCAGAACTTTAGGAACAGCGAGCCCGGCTGGGGACAATTCCCTTCCAAAAACATAAAAGTATAACATGACATTTGATTACAATACATCAAGGAAAAAACTAATCCTTGCAGAATACGGCAGAAATGTTCAAAACATGGTAGCCTATATTTGCACACTGCCTACAAAAGAAGAACGCAACAGACACGCTCAGGTTGTTATTGATTTAATGGGATTTTTAAATCCACATCTGCGTGACGTAGCGGATTTTAAACATAAATTATGGGATCATCTTCATATTATTTCTGATTTTAAGATTGATGTAGATTCATCCTATCCTAAGCCTGCACCGGATGCTATTCATTTTAAGCCAGAGCCACTTGCATACCCGCAGCAACGTATCCGGTTTAAACACTACGGTAAAACGGTAGAAGTGATGATTAAAAAAGCCAGAGCTATTGAGGATCCACAACGAAGACAGGCGATGATTCAATCTATTGCCAACTTTATGAAAATGGCCTATGTAACCTGGAACAAGGATACGGTAGCCGATGAAACCATTATTAGTGATTTAAAAAACTTATCTAACGGCGAACTAGTGCTGGATGAAAGCTTTAATCTTCATAAAATTGAAATAAGGCCCAATGCTCCTGGAGTAAGACAAAAATCCAGTTCTGGTAACGGTAATAATAAACTAAGACAAAACAACAATAATGCTTCCCGTAATCCGGGAAACCGCCCCAAAAGTAACGGTAAACGCTATTAATTTTAATACTTTTTAGTCCATGAATGCATTTGAAATTCACGGCGGCAAACCGCTGAAGGGAGAAATAATTCCGCAGGGAGCCAAAAATGAAGCCTTACAGGTATTGTCGGCGGTTTTGCTTACGCCCGAAAAAGTTACTATCAGCAATATTCCAGATATTGTTGACGTAAATAAGCTGATAGCCTTGCTTAGCGACTTAGGAGTAATTGTTGAACGCATTAATAAAGACACCTATACATTTGAAGCTAAAGATATAAATCTCGGCTTTTTCCAGTCGCAACAATTTAAATCAAAAGGCGGAAGCTTAAGAGGTTCTATCATGATAGTCGGGCCATTACTTGCACGTTTTGGCAAAGCTGCGATTCCCAAACCCGGCGGCGATAAAATAGGAAGAAGAAGACTGGACACCCACTTTCTGGGCTTCGAAAAGCTTGGTGCCAAGTTTAATTACAATTCCGAAATCAGCTTTTTTAATGTCGATGCTACCAATCTCCAGGGAACTTATATTCTTTTAGACGAAGCCTCTGTAACTGGAACAGCAAACGTTGTTATGGCTGCGGTGTTAGCCAAAGGCACCACAACCTTATATAATGCTGCCTGCGAACCTTATCTTCAGCAATTATGTAAAATGCTCAACAGAATGGGCGCTAAAATATCAGGAATAGGTTCAAATTTACTTACGATCGAAGGCGTAACCGAACTAGGCGGAACAGAACACCGGCTATTACCAGATATGATTGAAATTGGTTCTTTTATTGGCTTAGCAGCTATGACAGAATCCGAAATCACTATTAAGAATGTTCATTTCCAGGAGCTGGGAATAATTCCTAGTGTTTTCAGACGGCTGGGTATTAATTTCGAACTTCGCGACGACGATATCTATATTCCATCTCAATCAAATTACGAAATAGACACATTTATTGACGGTTCATTTTTAACCGTTGCCGATGCTCCATGGCCTGGATTTACACCAGATTTACTATCTATTATATTGGTAGTTGCTACTCAGGCAAAGGGAAACATTATGATCCATCAAAAAATGTTCGAAAGCCGTTTGTTTTTTGTAGATAAACTAATTGATATGGGCGCTCAAATCATTCTTTGCGATCCGCACAGAGCTACCGTAATGGGATTAAACAAACAAGTTAAATTACGGGGAATTGAAATGACCTCTCCCGACATTCGTGCGGGAGTATCCTTATTAATTGCTGCCTTGTCTGCCAGCGGAACTTCAATTATTCACAGCATCGAACAAATTGAACGCGGCTATCAGGATATTGACATTCGCTTAAGGGCTCTTGGCGCAGATATTAAAAGGATTGACACCATGCCAAAATCACACTGATTATAGAAGAACCGATGATATTCTCATCTGTTTTTCTATTTAACCGCTAATCTCCCGGCCATCACCTACAGCCTCTATCCTATTTCACCATTTGCATAAAAATATGAGCAAGCGTTTTTTCCGCATCTGCACATAAGCCCGGATGAACTTTTGATGATTGTATCACCGTACTGCGTGTTGCTGTAAGCCAGCGGAAACGATCCGCTATTGGTAATTTTGCAATCGGCCCGCCTTCGGCATGTCCGGCACAAATGCGATTCAATGCACGAAGGTTTTCAACTATATCTGATACATCGGCGCTTTGCGAAAAAAAGCTTAAGCGCTCTTCATCCAGGTCGAATAATGCTCTTAAAAACTTTTGACTTTTACAATATAGAATAACTCCCACATTAATAAACTCTTCGCGCTCTACCCTGGGTACCACACGAATTACGGCATACTCAAATAACTGATTCTCTTGCATGCTGTGCTTCTTTAACAAAAATAGTGGAGGCATTAACACGTAAGTTCAGAAACTTCGCGTAAGCTTGCCGGAATTCTTCCGGGGAATCAAAAGAATCGCCTATAAGCCATTCATCAGGAATAAGGGCTATAATAGAATTTATTTTTTCTTCAGTTAGAATTGAGCGGAACTCTGCATCTGCAGCATCCAGTTCCGACGCTTGCGGCAAAAGTACATGGTCTTTAACCTGAAGAAAAGCTTGCGAGGCTCTCTCTTCCCAGTTTTGCCATGAATGATGGAAATATAACGCGGCGCCATGATCAATAAGCCATAACTCCTTGTGCCACATCAGCATGTTGGTATTGCGGACGGTACGGTCGACATTGATTAGCAAACAATCCAGCCAAACTATCTGTGAAGCAAGCTTTGCATCCAGCGTTATAACTGTAGGATCGAAAGTAATGGCTCCCGAGAGATAATGCAAAGCCAGATTTAAACCCTGACTAAATTTCAGTAAATCCTGAATTTCTTCATCGGCTTCTGTCCTCCCAAAAGCAGGATCAAGATGTGCAAATACTAATTCGGGGATTTTCAAACCAAGCACGCGTGCTATTTCTCCACCAATTAACTCGGCGATAAGTGCTTTCGGCCCCTGGCCCGCTCCGCGAAATTTAAGTACATATAAAAAGCCATCATCGGCTTCGGCGATTGCCGGTAACGAGCCGCCTTCCCGTAAAGGCGTAATATACCGGGTAACGTTTACCGTTCTTAGCTGAGCTTGTTCATTCATATTAAACTATTCTCCGCGATTTTTTTTGGGGAAAAGATTTAACCAAATTTATAATAAATATGTATTATGGGAAGAATGGTATATATTTAAGTGCTATGCATTAGGATTGCATGCGACTAAGGTTTAGGCTCAATAATTACAATTCATTTTTAATTTATCTAAAAATCAGAATTTCAAATTATCCTTAATCCAATTCTGCACCTCTTCCTGAGTGTGAATATCGGCAGGCAGACTATCATGAATAAGCTTTTCTATTTTATTACCTGTATTCGAAAAGCGATAATCCCAAAGAATCATCAATTTGTTAATAAGATAAACCACTTCATTTCCTTCTTTTGGATTAAATATGGTATTATCCGGCTTACCGAAAACCTTAGGATCTTTGGATGAATAAGTTGTCCAGTTATAATCCTTATAGAATAAATTTTTTATTGAGAATAATATCATATTACCAGCTATTCTCTAAAGGTACATTAATAAAATTTACCATGAATAAAAACATGGGGCCGTACCGAGATTTTAATGCTTTACAGATTTATTAAAGCTCATTCTAAAGACTTAAAATGGATAAGTTTGGTATCAAAATCAGAATAATTATAACTGGTCACTTTTACAACCATTTCAAAATACTCGGGAAAGTGACCATATTTCTTCTTAACCTCGCTCTCAAGTTTCCCCAGAGTAGCTTTTTTATTTATATAAGTAGAAAGTCCCCTTAACCCTGATGCATGAAAATCGCCCATCATTGTAATCAGGTTATTATTAGGACCAGGAAGTTTTACAAGTATCGCATAATCTACGTAAGATCCTTTTATAAACTCCGGAACACTTAATATTACACTATCGGCACCTTTAATAATCTTTATTTCCCGCGGATTATTGTGCAGGCGCAGAGATGTTTTTTCCAGAAATTTATTCATCCATCTGAACGAATTGATATTGGCAATAAACACCACATTATTGTTTTTCACATCATCAATATTCGTTTCGGATAAAGTATGTAAACGAGTCATTACCGACGCTTTTGCAAATACCGACATTAAGTCGGGTAAGGGCCATAAATTATTGCGGGAAAAATAGGGATAGTTTAATTCAGATATTTCGCTTTTTGTTTCCTGTAAGCCGTGAGGCTTATTCAGTTCCAGCTCTTCTTTAGAATTGATCGCTATATCTCGTACAACCAGACTCCCTGTTCCTGAAGCTTTATCTTTAATCCTAAAGAAAAAGGGATCTCCCAGCGTAATATAAACCGGCTGGCCACTTTTTATATACGATGACCATATTGGATTACTTATTTCTGAAGGATTCGATTTTAAGGATATAAATAAAAAGGTATTTAGTGCTAAAGAAATGACTAACAGAGCAATAAGAACTTTTATATACCGCAGTTTTACAGCTTGTTTAGATTTTGTCCGGCTTTTTCTATTAATAATACCAATCGAATAACTCCCTTTGGGTATTTCGATAATTTCAGAATCATTCTTCCCTTCTTCAGAATAATACTTATCCAATAATCCCCGCAATTTGTAAATGGTAACTCTTACAATGGTATCCTCGCCGGGAACAAATTCATTTCCCCGTTTAAAATATCCAAGCGCAATATCAGCTTCCTTTAAATTTTCTCCTTTTTTAGACGCCTCGTATAAAAATTTAAGCAAGCCCTTCAGTACTTCTTTATTTGCAAAGGTTTGGCTTGCTAAAATCTTTTCAATACTGGATACAGGGCTCATCAACTGATAAAAAATTATAATAAAAGGGCAAGAGGTTTACAGTTCAAATATATCATTAATCTTTTATCGATAGCTTATTAACACGTGTTAACATTGTTAATTCACTGTTATTCACTTTTGCCCTCCATTCCCTTCCTATAAATTGGAAAATATTCGCCCCTAAATATGGAGAATGAATTAACTAACCTAAAAATCCTAAAATGAAAAAAACTTCAGGAAAGTATCGCTGGAAGATACTGGGCTTGCTATTTATGGCAACTGTTATTAATTATCTCGACAGAAGCATTATTGGTTTTCTGGGCCCAACGTTAAAAAATCATGTGTTTTATTGGACCGACCAGGATTATGCCAACATTCAGATTACATTTAAGATTGCCTATGCCATAGGATTGATTGTGATGGGTGCGCTGGTGGATAAATATGGCACTAAAATAGGATACATTGTTGCTATAGTAATCTGGAGTATTTTTGGCATGTCGCATTCTCTTGTTACAGTAGCAATGGGATGGATTGGCTTTGCAGTAGCACGATTTGGTTTAGGTTTTGGAGAGGCCGGGAATTTTCCGGCAGCTATAAAAACTGTAGCAGAATGGTTTCCTAAAAAAGAACGGGCTTATGCCACCGGATTATTCAACGCAGGCTCTAATGTAGGCGCAATACTGGCTCCGCTGTTAATTCCCTTTTTTGTAACCAATACCGGAAAAAACTGGCAATATGCCTTTTTGATTACTGCTGTATTTAGCGCTGCCTGGGTATTTCTTTGGTGGCGCAATTATCAGAAGCCAGAATTGCATCCTAAAGTTTCTGCAGAAGAACTTGCTTACATCAACAGTGATTCTGAAATAGAATCCTCAGTACAAAAAGCTTCCTGGCTGCAAATCATCAAACTAAAGGAAACATGGGCATTTGCATTTGCGAAAACCACAGATGCCGTATGGTTATTTTATTTATTTTGGGGCGGCTTTTTCTTAAACAGAACATTCGGGCTCGAGCTAACAGGACTAGCCCTGCCCATTATTGTAATATATGTACTGGCAGATGTTGGAAGCGTCGCCGGAGGCTGGTTTTCATCTTTTCTGATTAAAAGAGGAATGGTTGTTTACAAAGCCAGAAAATTAACCCTTTTGCTTTGCACCATTTTTATTTTACCGGTAATATTTGCCCCTCAAACCAAAGAACCATGGATAGCGGTATTATTAATTGCAATGGCCGCAGCCGGACATCAGGCATGGTCATCAAACTTATTTACCCTTGTACCGGATATTTTCCCTAGAAAAGCTACTGCTTCAGTGGTCGGAATCGGAGGAATGGTTGGGTATGCCACCGCTGCACTTTCTGATTTCTGGCTGGGAAAAGTACTTACCGAAAGCGGCAGTATTGGCTATGTATATGCCTTTATAATTGCTGGATCGCTTTACTTTGTGGCTTTACTTGTTCTGCATTTGGTTCTGGGTAAAATGAAACCGCTCGATGAGAATTTTAAACATTAACAGATAAGAGGATGTCATTTTTGAGACATCCTCTTATTCGATAAAAACTAGGTAGTACCGAAGCTTACCAGCGTTTTCCAGTACTCCGAGCGAAAATGCATTGAACACATAGAACGCTTCCTAATGATATTTGAGCCCATTATTTTGGATTTGAAGATCAAATGATTTATAAAATAAGTGGATTTTTAAAGTTGATTTGGTCTGAAACTTACAAAAACTTGTTCCTGATCCTACTTTATGAATCCGAATTTTCGGTACTTTTTGTCTCCTTTACGAAAATAGACAGGCATTAAAAGTTATGACTTGTGAACCACAAAGCCGCATAGATAGTTGATTTATCAGGGATTTCATATAAAAACAACGGTACATACGGTAATTAAGATATTAACTTGAAATTCTGTTAATCTGCGGATCTGACATAACTTCATCCTAATATGCTAACGTGCAGAAATCAACTATTTACACACATGTGGCGCAAAATCGGATGAATAAGCATTCCTTCAGGATATGAATGTTTTTTATATACTTGTAAAAACAACTGAACTGTAATGAAATTTCTCTACGCTATTGCAATTCTGTTCCCCTTTTCAAGCATTGGACAACAAGTCAATCAGCAAACGCTCAAGAATGTTGCTGCTTTTGCCCGACTTTATGGATATGTACGCTACTTTCATCCATCCGATGAAGCCGCCGCAATAGACTGGGACGACTTTGCGTATTACGGCATCAGGGAGGTAGAAAATGAAAAAACCGTAGCAGGGCTGGCTGACAAGCTTAACCGGCTTTTCAAGCCGATTGCTCCATCAGTGCTAATTACCGCACAAAAATCACCGCAGTTTTCAATCAGAACCATTACCCCTCCTCCTGCAAAAGAGTTGAAAGACGTTTTCTGGCAACACTCGGGTTTAGGCCTCGCTAGTAATAGTGTGTATAAAAGCCTTCGTATAAACAAAGGAAATCCCTTAAAGTGGCAGGAAGCTGAGGCTGCCATAGCAACGCAGAACATAGATCCTAAACCTTACAGGGGAAAGCGGTTCAGGCTCAAGTCGTCCATTAAAGTTAATGGTTCAGGTGAAGGACTTATGTACATTCAAATTCATAATGCTGATACCGGCGGATTGTTCCGAAACATGAGTGACAATCCTGCAACAAGCAATACCTGGCAGGAGTACGAAATAACCGGGACCATCCCTCTAAACGCGCTGTACTTAACGATAGGTGTGTTTGTACGAGGCCATGGAAGGGCCTGGGTGGATAATATCGTACTTGAAATCCAAGAACAGGGAAGCTGGAAGAAAGCAGAGATTGTCAACCACTCATTTGAGAATCCCTCCTTAGAACCTGGAGAATGGACGTTGAAGCCACAAGGCAGATTTGAGCTCGTCAAAACAGACGTAGTTGCAGGTAAGCAGGCTTTGCTCTTAAAGAACGACGAGGAGAACGGCAGGATGATCTTTGATAAGCGCCCCGACTTCGGTGAATATGTTAAAAAAGATCTTGGCTCAGGCATAACCTGTATCATCCCTTTAGTATTGAAGGCCACAGGAAAACACACCTACCCTGTGGCCCCCAGAAACCAGTTGAAGGGCCTTGAAGATTCCATATATATGTCTGTTCCCTCAGAAAAAACAGCTACAGACGTCTACGTTCGTCTAAGCGGTATTTCCATTGCATGGAACATCTTCAAACACTTCTATCCTTATCACGATGAAGCCAACACTAATTGGGACGCGGAACTGGTAAGCGCATTGGAAGCGGCTTACCGTATTCAAAGTGGAGCTGATTATCTCTCGCTGCTGAAAAAACTAACGGAAAAATTAAAAGATGGTCATGTCCGTGTTAGCCGCACACCTGACAATCTCTGGAACACAATTCCAGCTACCGCAACATTAGCCGAAGGGCAGATTGTGATAGAAAAAGTAGCTCCGACTAACTTCCTACTAAAAGCAGGTGACATTGTGACTCAGATAGACGGCAAGCCTGCAGTCAATTTGCTTGCGGAGTTAAAATCAGAAATTTCAGGTTCGGAACAATGGAAAATTTATCGTGCAACTTCAGAACTATTCAATGGCGGCTCAGGCTCAGAAGTTGTCCTAACCATCAAACGCGGCCCGGAACCTGAAAAGGACATAAGATTAAGTCGTGGACGATTTAATTTAATCGACAATAAACCCGAAATCAGAAAGTTGAATGAAGACACTTATTACATTAACTTAGGTACCACTCCTATGGAAGATATAGAGCGTGCTGCACAGGACTTGCTGAAAGCCAAAGCTCTCATCTTTGATCTGCGCGGATACCCCCGTAATAATAACCAGATAATTAATTATCTCTTATCATTGCCCGACACATGTAATTGGATGTTTATGCCAGAGATTATCCGCCCAGATCTAAAGGCTGTGTCTTATAAGCCTCTGGGCTGGAAACTAAAACCTAAGGAACCGCATATTTCTGCCAAAGTTGTGTTTCTAACAGGTGGCGGTGCGATTAGCCAGGCAGAAAGCGTTATAGCTTATATAAAACACCATAAACTGGCTACCATTGTAGGGCAGCCTACGGCAGGTGCGAATGGTGATGTAAATAAAATCACCTTGCCGGGTAGCTATTCCATAAGTTTTTCGGGATTGAAGGTACGGCAGCACGACGGTTCAACACTGCATGCTTTGGGAGTCCAGCCCGATGTACTTGTAAATAGAACCATTAAGGGTATAACAGATAAACATGATGAGTACCTTGAGAAGGCACTGGAACTTTTAATCAGAGGAGGTAAGCATCCTTGATATAACTCTAACATTGCGGTTGTTTTTCTCGTATCTATTACCAATCTGCCTGAATATTCATCCCGTTGATAAGGCTAGGAAAAAGGATGTTATAAGTATCCTTAAACGAAGGAATGCGCATTTAAAACTTTTTTTTATTCGTCCTTAAAAAGTCATTTTACACCACAATAAACAGCGAAAAGACTTTTTGATCGATAAGTAATCAGAAAAACGAACCGGAAAATATGCCGCCAAGAAATATTGTTCCAGATATCATCATTCTTTTTAAGTTCATGGCAGCAGCAGCCAGTATTATATTGATGTTATCTCCGTTAATTCCTTTATAAAAGTTCCGGCTTAAGCGGTAATCTGTTTTTAAATGGCCAATTAGGCGGATCGGTTTGACAGGGCGGCCGAAACCTTCCGGTAGTGTCCCTGGAAACTTTCCTCAAATACCGGCCAGTTATTACTTATCGGCCAGAACAAAAAAGGGTGACGGTAGTTTAACTGCTCCTAGCGGGTGCTATAAAAAGACAGTTGGCTGTGTTTCTTTCTTTGGAAGCATAATTATCTGCAAGCTTATAAGCTAATAAACTTGCAGATTTTTATCCTCTATTTTATCCATTTTTGTGAAATAAGTAAGGCTGATAGGGGCTTCTTAAGAGGCGACTAGTTCGAAACCGATAGTAGTTTAACCGGCCCTAATAATCCGGATGGAGCTAATTCGTATCTTCCGCCAAACGGTGCGGTATAGCTGGATAGTATACGTTTGCCTGCATCAGTTGCCTGGTCGCCTATTAAACGGTTGGTCCATTGATTGGTTATTTTAACTTCCAGTATATTTTTACCAGGCTTTAAAGCCTTGGTGATATCTGCATGGAAAGGAGCTTTCCACAGAGTATCAATATTCTTTCCGTTTACAGAAACTTCTGCAATATCTCTAACATCGCCTAAATCGAGTAAAATTTTCCCGGCAGACTTGAACCAATTTTTATTGGCATTAATCTCCTTAGTATAGGTTGCTGTACCAGAAAAGTATTTCACACCTGTGTCAGAATTCTTTGTCCAGGATTCCAGATTTTCCAGCTTAGTTTTTTCCGGAGCTCCCCAATCAAGAGGAAAACTAACATCCCATGTCCCGGCTATCACAGCTATTTCTGCACTGTTTTCTTCATTTATTTTATAAGATAAAGTCTGCGCATTTTTATCAAACACTACAAATACAGCTTCCCTTTTGTCTAAATGTAATGGAACAGATGTTATATTTCCAGCAATGGTATAAGTTGCCGGATTACTATCACCATTATCCGGATTCCATATCTCAGGCTGCTTTCCGCTTATACGAAATCTTAAATCAAGATCTTGTATAGTATCCGTACGGTTAACAATAAAGTAAATATCTCCATTATCCAGACGACGATGTATCCATGATATTTCATTGTTTGATCGGTTAATGTCAACATCTTTAACAATGCCATTTGCGTCTAAAGCAGATTTTACAGACATTCCCCAGAATACTTTTCCTTTGCCATACGTACGGCTGGTACGACTGATACCATCCAAGTCACCCCATACTTCATTAGCAAGTTCATTAATTTCCGAATCAGCATTAGGGTATCCGGTTAATCCTGGCGACTTTACAGGTTTAGGTCCTAGAATAGTAGCCCCAGCCTTAACAAGTTCATGAACTTTACGAAGCATTGGCAATGTCATTAAATTGGTTTCAGGAAGCACCAAAACTCCATAACTTAATCCATCCGGCAAGGTTAAGCGTCCTGTTTCTGTAATAGAAATTCTGTTTAACAATACATCCGCATTTATATAATCGAAGGAATAACCATCAGGTAAAGCCGGTTGTAATCCAGCTCCCCAAAAAGGCATGGTAGAGGGCGCGCCTTCATTTAATAAATAAGCTACGTCGGCAACATAAGTTCCCTGCTGAAGAAGATGCGAGGTGCGTGCAAGATATGTTATGAAAGGTTTAGCTTTCTCCGCCCAGGTAATGTTGCGGTTAATGTGTGTACCAACCATGGTATTGCCGGGTTTTGTATCCAGCGGCTGATGCGCCGAAGTGTGAAAAACCAACCGGTTTATTCCCTGCGTAAACCAGTAATCGGCAATCTTTTTCAGCGTATAAGGCGATTCATAATTTCCGCCTGTAAATGCCTCTGCTGCAACCAGGTGCTTTCCGTAAACATGAGAAGCCGATGCCGCGCCGCGTACATCTTCATAATACATAGAGGACGGATGAAGGTCTTTAACCCAGAATTCGCCCATAGGTATATCCACATATTTTTTATTGAGTAAGGCATCTTCCATCGATTCAAGAGAAACTCCTCCAGCTTCGCTGTATGTTTTTATTCCCTGTTTATTAAGGAATTGTGTAACTGTTCCATAATGATTCTCGGCAAACATATCTACCAGAGTTCTTCTGAAATCCCAAAGAAAACGATCGCTTATTGCCGAACTCTGCACTACACGTCCAGCTAAAACAGGCAAAAACGGAGTTAAATCATATCCTCTGCGTTTTTTAAATTCTGCCGGCATTTCGTCTGTCCAGTTTTGAATCCCGGCTTCCCAGCTATCCATTACCATATATTGAAGGCTTTTCCCATACAAATCTCCCAGCGCCCCCATAAGCGGACCGGTATATTCTTTCATGTATTCTTCAGCGTATTTTTTACTTAGTTTATCTACTTCATAACCAAGTCCGGAAGGTACAGCAGGTCGGTTTTTGGCACCGGTAAGGGCATAACCAAAGCGCATAATCGTCCAGTTTCCTGCAGGTGCGTTCCAGGTTAAGGTTCCGTCGGCAGACATTTTAGAGCTCAGGTCTATAATATCCTTTGAACCGATTACTGAACCTGCAGGCATTTCCGGTGTATCTGTATCTGCGTACTCAAAAAGAAAATTGAAACCGGCTTTGTCTTCCCAGCGGTTGACCCTTCCTCCTGTTTGCAGTTTTATTTCGCTAATCTGGTACACGCTATCCACCAGCGTAGTTACTTGTGAGATCACCTCGCCGGGCCGAACGGGTGCATTCGTCATTTCTATGCGATAAAACCTGGCGGTTGTTTCAGGAAAATCATACGTACGGATATTACCGCCGCGATAGCCTGATTTACCGGGAATAGTTGTTAAGGTATGAAATGTATTGCCGTCGTTGCTTGCCATTATCCGCCCGAAAGGAATACCCTTACGGCCGGCAATAGTAATTCCTCTGGCTTTTAGCGGTTCATTAAAATCTAATTGTATCCAGGCTTTTTCAGGTTTTCCGGATGAACGTACGTTTATTGAAGTAGTGATATCGCTATCGAATAATGGATTTCCGTCTATTGTTCCTGCATTGGTACTTACTTTCGCTGCATTTTTAGTAACCAGTTCATCGACAGGGGTGCGATATGCAATTACAGCATAATCGCTGTAAAATTTCCCGGTGCTAACAATTCCTGAGCCTGGTGTAAGGTTCGGACCGGCTCCTTCATTAGAAGGCGGTTGCGGCAGTTTCCCTTTAAACGTTTTTGCACCCGCTATATGGGTTTCGCTCCAAACCAGTTTCTTCATGGCTTGTTCCGGCTTAACCCATGGTCCTCCGGTAAGGCTCCATCCTGCCGATGTGAACATGGCCATTTCTAAACCAAGCCGGTCTGCTTCTGCAGCCGCATGATGAACCGCGTCGAGCCATTCCGGAGATCTGAACACAATTTTATTTGTAACGGTTTGTCCGCTTCCGGCTGCTACATCTCCCAATTGCATTCCAGCAATACCAACCCGTTTCATCCATTCCAGATCTTTGGTGATTCCTTCTTTGGTGATGTTACTATTCGACCAGTGCCACCAGGTTCTGGGCCACGCTGATGATGGCGGTAATTTAAATTCACCTTTTAGTTTTTCGGCTGAACTTTGAGAGTAACTATATGTACATAAGCACAGCAACAGCATAGCCACACCATATTTTTTCATATTGGAAATTGGTTTAAACATTATTAAAGATTTAGCGGTTTATATTATTAAAATGGAGGATTCTTAGCAAGATATTCTTGTAACGGATTCTTTTTTAATTGTATCAATCCATCTACCACACACCTTGCATTTTGTTTTGCTCCGGCTTCGATGGTATGGACATGATCTTTAGTATTAAAATAAGTACTTCGAACCTTTTCCTCCCCAATCTGGTCATAGTGTTCGGCAATTATTTTATTCAAATCCACAAATAAGGCACCTCCTTGTTCTGCAGCTTCTGCTGACCATTGTGTAAAATCGTTAGTAGCTCTGTTAACCTTGCCGTCCGTCCAGTTATTTCTGGGCACCAAAGACAAAATAATTGGAGTTGCACCTTTTGCTTTGGTTTCGCTAATATACTTTCTCAGGTTCCAGCCAAAAGAATGTACTGTTATTAATTGTTTGGTTTTAGGATCTTCCACCTCCTTTGTCTCTTCTCCATTTCCTTTAATAGAAGCAGGTCCATTATCATTATGTCCAAACTGAATCAATACAAAATCTCCGGGTTTAATATCGACCAATACTTTATCCCATAATCCAATAGATTGAAAACTGCGACTGCTCGTACCTCCCATTGCCCTGTTTTGGACAGATATTTTTGTAGTATCGAATAAATTGTGAATAAAACTGCCCCAACCCCATAAGCCACCATCTCCGCGGCCCAGGCTTCCATTTCTAACGGTAGAATCTCCGATTAAAAAAAGCGTTGGTTTTTCTTTTGGCTTTAAAAAGATAAAAGAGGATAAACCAACAACAGCAATCACTAATAATAACTGGTAAAATCTTTTCATATATTTTATAAATACTTTTTCATAAACTCTAAATAAATGTCCCAGTCAGAAGGAATAGTACCATGTCCGCCTGCATGCATGTAATATCCCAATGGATTCAACAAAGCTTCACCTGCCTGAGGCATTATATTTGTTCCCGGACCATTTTTACCAAACAGTTTATATACTGGTTCTGCAGCAACAGCCGCAAGAAATTCTCCTTTAGGATCTGACCAGCCATCCGTATCTCCTGTCTGCAAAAGCAAGGGACGCGGTGCTATCAGGGAAACCAGCATGTGGGCATCAATCGGAAAACCAGTTACATTATCACCATATTTGCCATAATTGGCAGCAAACTGGTATGGGTAACGTGTTGGAGCAGTTAAATGCTTAATAGTTTCTCCGTAATTCCTTCTGCTCAGAGCAGCGCCGCCCTCACCAGAACAACTAGCCAGAACCATAGCAATCCGGGTATCTTTTGCGCCAGCCCATAAAACGGTTTTACCTAATCTTGAGGCACCTTGTATTGCAATACGACGGGAATCAATAGCCTTATCAGTTTCAAAATAATCTATGGCCCTGCTAATTCCCCAGGCCCAGGCACTAATTGCTCCCCATTCATCGGGCGCCGGCTGACTAGCGCCTGACGTCAAATAGTGGTTTCGTATTCCATATAAAATACCATCCAGCACATCAGGTTCGATATCTGTATAACAAAGCGTAGCAAGTCCGAAACCTTCCGATATAAATTTTTCTACGTTAAGCTTACCAAATGCCCTGCCTGCTACAGCAGGTACCCGCTTACCTTCTTTTGACCATGTCATAGAGGGCTTTACACCCGGATCATCTGTTGCATTAGAATTAGCTGAAAAATTAGCGGTAAGTAACAAAGGTGCAGGTTTTGTTGCCTTCGCCGGAAGATAAATAAGCAAATCCATTTTATGTACCGATGTATCTTTTGTAAGATAAATAGTTACCTGCTTCCGGATTGCTTTACCATCAAATACGGCAGTCCCCTTATCAAATACATCAAAAGACATATCAGCAGGGCGAGCAGGCATTTTACCAAACTGATTTTCTTCATATAATCTCAGAATTTCAGGCCGGCGCTGATTAATCCAGGTATTGCTATTATTAACTTTTTGACCGTTCTGAAGCGTTAAAACATCGGGAAGTGTATAACTGCCAACTTTTTCTTCATCATAATTTACAGGTATACCTGCAATTTCTGTTGCTGGTGGTCTTTGTTGAGCTAGTCCTGGTAAAGTAAGTCCAGACACTAACAATAATACAGGAATGTATACTTTCATATTTGAGAAACCCTAGGTTTATAATGGATATTTAATCAAATATAACTAGTTGATAAGTGAGAAATTGTAACTATTATGTTATTGGAAATCGTAACGTTTTATTTACACCTTATCCAAGATACTAGAAAAATAAAAGGCTATTACTTAAATGAACAGGTATTCATTGCTTTATGAATTAGAGAATTGAACTAAATATTATTGAATTGTGTTTAAATTCTTTATAACAAATCACTAAAAAAAGGAAGTAATTGCTTAGCAAGAATAGCATGATCTTCAACATTTGGGTGCCCTGAACACCCCCTGGCCTGCATTGGCTCAAAAAAGAATAAAGAAACTGGCTTGTCTGAAGGATATAAAATATCAACTCTCTTTTTAATTTCTGCCAGGCAATTTTGAAAAATCAGCCGTGATGAACCTTGTACCATCGGGCTACTAAGCAATGCAATTTTTGCTTTTGGGTATTTCGATTTTACCAACTGAATAAACATTACATAATTATCCTGAAACTTTATCGTATCAAATGGCAAACGCGGATTCTCACCATCTCCGGTACTGAAATCATTTGTACCCAGAGCAATACTTACTATTTGTGGAATCGATTCTGTAAAATTCCATAATTTGCTGGTAGTATTCTGAAAATCCACTTTTTCATATACCTGGGGCATAGTTGGACCATCGCTGTTCCAATTGCGGTAAATTCCTATTCCACTTACACTGCTTAAAATAAAATCGGCGTTCAATGCCCGGGCAACCCGCGGTCCATACGCCAGGTAAGCATTGTGCTGATCGTGATATTTCCCTGCACCGCAAGGCACTTCTGATGTGTCTGCTGCCGCTCCGCATGTAATGCTATTCCCGATAAATTCAATTAAGGGGAGAGATTTATTTTTCTGTATAGAAGTTAAATTTTTAGCCACAATACTTTGTATTGTTATGGGACCGGTATGTGCTTCAGTGGCTTTATAAATCCATATGGTATGTTTACCCTCGGTAAATGCATGAAGCACAATTGGCTCTTTGGAGTTCCCTTCAATTCTTATTCTTTTCTGATAAACACCATCTAATTCATATTGCAAATAATTATGTTCTTTTTCAGATGGGACAGATGCATACAAACGACACTCTTTACCTTCAAAACTAAAACCAAAATGGGCTGCGGAGCTAATCAGCTCGAGATTTTCAGCATTGTTTATACTATACCGGCCATAAGGCTTTAAGGCTGTTGCAAGTAACCTATCTGCTGATGGAGATTGTTCTTTTTGACTGGCACAGCTGATAGAGAATATAAGAAGTAGAGCAGAAAATAAATACTTGCTGAGTTTCATAAGAATCTTTACTTCCGCAAGTTTAAAAATATTCCTCCAAGTGACCATTAATAAACAAATAAAGTCAAGCCTAAGATAAAAGGTCATCAATCTTGCGAGTAATGACCTTTTCATTATTTGTCTGTTTCCTTTTAACTTATTGGAGGATATTGGACCGCTTATAATTACATTAAAACTTTTCACCAATTAAAAAGGCCTGAAAGTAAATTCTGTCCGGCTCTACTATATCTTTTCAAAAATCAATCTGTCGGTTGAACCTCCGTTACTGGAACTTAAATATTCGAGACTAAATACCGTATACGATTTGGTTAAAAAAGTCCATTCGTGGTTCAGGTTAATTAAAGCAAGAGACGCAAAAGTCAAAGAAATTTTATTCATACTTTCATCGGCGCCTGTACTCCAGGTTCCGGGTATAGAAGAGCCGCCTTTTGTGGCTGTCACTTGTCCGTTGGAACCGAATGTAAACTCATATCCGCTAAAACTACTTGTTTCATCGGTTCCATTATTGCTGAATGAAGTAATTTTCCATTTTCCCTGCTGTATAATACCTTTAGTTGAAGGAGCTGTATTATCATCGCTGCAGGACGAAAAGGAAAGCAAAGAAATAATTAAAAGAATAAGGGTGTTTTTTAAATAAAGCATAAATAAATATCTGGTGTTAGTGTAAAAAACAAAAATGGTAAAATTGTTTTATCGAATTCTAGCATACACTATAAATAAGTTGGAATTGGCGTGAGAAAAATCATCAGCAAGCGCTCATAAAGACTAAGTATTAATAGCTTTAAGCATTTCGGCAAAAAGTGTATACGAATGTAACTTTGCCTTATGATCAAAAATATGGGAAGTAGCCATTACTTCATCAATCTGTGAAGCCTCTATAAAAGCTGTCATTTTTCTTTTTATAGTTTCGGGACCACCCATAAACGAATACATAAGCATTTGTTTTACCGCTTCTTCTTCATAAATATTCCATATCCCTTCCATACTTTTTACTGGCGGCGGTAACAAATTGCGCTTGCCCGTTACAACTCCCATAAAAAACTGATAAACAGAAGTGGCTAAAAAATTGGCTTCCTCATCTGTATCGGCAGCTACAACATTTACGCATGCCATTACATAAGGTTTGTCTAAGTATAGTGATGGTTGAAAATTCTGCCGATATATATTTATGGCAGCATTAAAATGTGCAGGTGCAAAATGGCTTGCAAAAGCATAAGGTAAGCCCATCGCTGCAGCTAAATAAGCGCTATCTGTACTGGACCCTAAAATCCAGATAGGTATATCCAGTCCCTCACCTGGAATAGCACGTACCTGGCTCGTATTATTATCCGCAGAAAATAATCGCTGAAGCGTTTTAACATCGTTTGGAAAGTGTTGTACAACATGAAAATTCTCCCCCCGGATTGCTTTTGCAGTTACCTGATCTGTTCCCGGCGCTCTGCCAAGGCCCAAATCAATCCTTCCGGGATACAAAGATGCAAGCGTTCCAAATTGTTCAGCAACAATTAATGGCGCATGATTAGGCAGCATAATACCGCCAGAACCAACCCTGATAGTTTGTGTCCCTCCGGCAATATATCCTATTAAAACTGCGGTAGCAGAACTGGCAACACTAATCATGTTATGATGTTCGGCAAACCAATAGCGGTTATATCCTAAACTTTCGGCAAGTCTGGCCAACTCAAGGCTATGCTTAAACGTTTCTGCCGGTGTACTTTCCTGCACTACTGTGGCTAAATCAAGTACTGAAAAAGAGACCTTTTTTAATTGCTTTGAATTCATTATTAACCTCTATCTGTTTACACTAATAATCAGCAAAAGTAAAGGTAAAGCAGTAGAATATCTGTTAATAAAAGATTTATGACCTTTAGAATACAAGCAGTGGTAGTTGTTTTTGATGAAAGAGACTGGCACTGGCAATAAATACCAGAAATAGAAATTTTCTAAACCAACTCCTCAAAAATGTATGTTTGTACCTGTAAAAATGAAAGCGCTGTTTCAACTCTATCTTAATTCATACCGCGGACTTTCTAAACCCGCCTGGATGCTTGCTTTTATCATGCTGATTAACAGAAGCGGTGCTATGGTTATTCCCTTTCTTGGTGTCTACATGGTACAATCGCTTCATTTTAGCTTAAAGGATGCGGGCACTGTTTTAAGCTGCTTTGGCATTGGTGCCGTACTGGGATCATGGCTTGGCGGTTGGTTAAGCGATAAGATGAGCCATTTTAAGATTCAATTCTTTTCTTTGCTCCTTAGCGTTCCGGTGTTTTGCTATCTGCCCGAGTTAAAAACACCTCTTACGTTAGCCCTTGGCGTATTTCTTCTAAGTATCATTACAGAAGCCTTCCGACCTGCCAACTCTGTTTCTGTAGCTTCCTACTCCAAACCTGAAAATGTTACTAAATCGTTTTCTTTAAACCGGATGGCCATGAATCTTGGCTTTTCAATTGGCCCGGCTCTGGGAGGTTTTCTTGCTGCCATTTCTTATCATTGGCTATTTTATGGAAACGCATTTAGTTCAGCTTTATCCGGGATTGTGTTTTATATATACTTCAGCAAAGTAAAAGGAAATCAAAGTAAAAAAAGTATTTCTCAGGAGTCCATTCTGCCTGCAAAAGGTTTATCTGCATGGCGGGATAATTACTTTTTGATATTTAGTCTCTTGTGTTGTTTTTACAGCATCTGTTTCTTTCAATTTTTAAGCACATTGCCTCTATTTTACAGGCAGGTGCATCATCTTGGCGAATGGGAGATAGGTTTAATTTTAGCTTTTAGCGGCCTGATAGTGTTTTCGCTCGAAATGCTGCTGGTACATATGGCAGAAAGGCGGTTTAGTGCATCATCAGTAATTATTCTGGGCACCTTGCTTTGCGGAGCTTCCTTTATAATGCTTTTATTGCCCGGCAAACACCTGTTGCTATATTCCTCAATCTTTGTACTTTGTATCTCAGAAATACTGGTAATGCCTTTTATGGCAACCGTAACCCTTCGCCGCTCATCTAAAGAAAAACTCGGTTCTTATATGGGAATGAATGCCCTTTCCTATTCTGCCGCTCATGTATTCTCACCTTTCATAGGTACGCGAATTGCAGAAAATTACGGATTCAATGCATTATGGATGTCCACCGGAGCTTTAACCATACTTACAGCAGCAGGTTTCTGGCTGATAATAAAACGGTTATAGCTTATCTGTAAATTTTACGATTACATTTTATTTCTATAATACGATGTTAGAAAACTTCTGCATCCTGTTATTTTAATCCCATTGCAAAACGGTGAATTTCCGCCTCAGAAACTTCACCGAATCAAATCCTGCATTCACCGGGAAGTTTATTTCATTAGCCTAATTCAGGTTTCTTGGCCTTCGTTTCCATCCTACATTTGACTTAGCAATTAGCAATTAAACAATCATTAATCATCAAAAAATCATGAAAACTCTCAAAATCCTTACAGCAGCAACGTTATTATTTTTATCAGCCACCGCATTTGCATCAGATGATGTAAAAAGCGCCAAGCTCAACATGAATTACACCGTACAAACTTATATAGATGCAGTAGCTCATGGAAAAACTAAACCCTTACCAGACGTATTGGATAGTGATGTTAAACTAACTATAACTATCAGAGACAATATTGTAAATTACAACAAATCTGAAATACTGAAGGTCTTAAAGACTACCGAGAATGTAGAGCAAAACTGCAGTACCTCTTATACCATTATTGAACAAGGCAGCACACTGGCGGTGGTAAAAGTAATTCTGCAATATCCCGGATTTTCTAAAGTAAGCTTTCTTAATATGGCTGATACAAAAACCGGATGGAAAATAACCAATGTATCAGATTCTTATAAATAGAAAACAAATACTGAAGAAATAGTGCCAAATGTATTATAATGTAAGTGAGTATAAGAATGCAGAATTAAACAATCAAAATGTCAATCAAAACCAAACATTTCCTTGTCAGAAGCTTACCTTTGTTATACTGAAAATGCGATCCTTACAAAAGATTAATTGTATACATGATAAAAATTGGCACATATAACTATTTAAAAGTTAAGCAAACAGGTACAGAAGGGCTAATTCTGACTGACGGAGAGGAAGAAGCTTTATTACCTGTCCAGCAAAGTCCGCAAAATGCAGAAATAGGTGAAGAACTGCTGGTATTTGTTTATCACCATAAAGACGGCCGTTTGGTAGCCACATCTAAACGGCCCTATGCCTGTGTTGGTGACTTTGCTTTTTTAAAAGTAGTTGATCAAACAGATAACGGTACTTTTTTAGATTTAGGAATAGATAAGGATCTTTTCATTCCTTCTAACAAGCAAAAATATACACTCGAAATAGGCAAAAGCTATGTAATTTACGTTTACCTTGATAAACTGGACGGTAAACTTTCGGCAACTACCTGGCTGGAAGATAAAGTTGAAACCGATTTAAGCGGCCTCGAAGAAGGCGATGAAGTAAACCTGTTGATTTTCGATTCGAGCGATATGGGATACAGTGCCATTATCAATAATAAATATATGGGTCTGCTTTATCGAAACGAAGTATACGAAGAACTTGAAATTGGAGATACACGCGTTGGGTATATCAAAAAAATAAGAGACGATATTAATAAGATAGACCTGAGCCTGCGCCAGGTAGGTTTTGATTTTATCCTGGATTCAAGAGATATAGTACTTAATATCCTGAAAGAAAATGGCGGTGTGTTGGATTTAGGCGATAAAAGTTCACCGGAAGAAATACGCGACCGTTTAAAAATGAGTAAAAAAGCATTTAAACAGGTTATTGGCGGCTTGTATAAGCAAAGGCTGATTACAATGTCTGATTACGAAGTTCAGCTTGTTCCTGAAGTGAAGGATCCGGAAGCAGAATAAAAGAAAATAAAACGGGCAGAATTTGTATCGAAATCCTGCCCGAATATATCAGTTTAAGCAGTTGCAACCAATTTACTGGTGCTTCTGTAAACAAAAGAGTTATAAATATGCCTTCTGGCAAATCTTCCCGGCGAATCTGCATTTACCAGCTTTACGTAAACTGCTTTCGGCACATCAAAATACTCATACACACTTCCATCCAAAAAATTAATGGTAAGTACCTGAGATTTATATTCAAAATCTGCTATTCCGGAAGTGCTGGTAGTAAGGGTATATTCTGCTAATGATTGATTCCTCGTCTCGGGAGCAATACTTACCAGGAAATGGTACGCTTCAATAATAGTTTTGCTTTTTTCTTCAGCTTCTAATTTACTTTCGGCGCTTTCCTGAAATTTATCCGGGTGCCAGTTTTTCATTAAACTACGATAAACCGTTTTCAATTCCTGCAATTCTGCTTTTTCATTCACTCCTAAAAGCTTTCTGTACTCGACAATTTTCTTCATGTTGTTTTTGTTGTTTAATATTGTCGTTGAGGGCAAAAGCATTCGCAGCGCACCGTTCAAGAAAATAATTTGCAAAGGTAGGATTAAATAAATAATTATTTGCCTTAAAATTAGAACTAATGTTTAAAGGGACTCCTGAATTTATGGATTTACGGTGTTGTTGAATTTAAATTCTTTCGAAAAGTAATAATAACATAAGCTATTGTTATGCCCACCAGTATTATAACGCCACTATCTAAAGGGGCGTCGTCTCCATCATTACAACTCTCATCATCAGGATCGCAATCTCCAGTAGGTGGCTGACTAAAGCCAGGAATCGCTAAAAAGAGTAAAAGAATACTAATAATAAAAACCTTCCGCATTAATCTTTTAAAAACTTACTCCTCCCTAAAAGTGCATTATTACTGACATTGATTACTTCAGCAATATACAAACCATTTTTTAAAGACATAACGCTGAGAGACTGGCCATTTCCTGTTAATAGCTTTGTTCCATTGATATTATAAATGGTTATTTGATACAAATCAGGACTGATTCCCTTAATGTCAGCAGCTATTTTATCAACCGCAGGATTAGGATAAACTCTTAATGCAGAAAGGTTCCCGTTGCCTTCTAAAGAGATTGTTCTGGAATAACTAAACCCGCCATTGTTATCCACCTGTTTTAAACGATAATAATTCAGTCCGCCAGCAGGAGTTTTATCCAGGAAGCTGTATTTTAATTTAAGATCAGAATTGCCTGCTGCCTTAACCCTTCCGATTGAATAAAAATTGTTTCCATCTATCGATTGTTCCACCTCAAAGTAATCACTATATCTTTCGGTGCTGGTTACCCAATCTAATTCAGCATAATTATTTACTTTTTTCACAGTAAAATCAACGACTTCAGCAGTTGGAAGTATTGGCATCGTTACCAGTGTAAAACGTTTTGCTCCATAAGATTCGGCTATTGATTTATCAATCTCAAACGAATAAATGGGCTCAGATTTAATATCAATGACTTTATTTAAATAGGAATCCTTTAAAAGGACAGTTATATTATGGATGGAATTAGCAACGTCAGTCAATTTTAAGCTGTAATTTCCTGATTCTGCAGCAGCAACATATAAATTAACTTCTGTGGTATCGCTAACTGCCGGTAAATAATTAATAGCTACATATTTGTTATCTATTGTTAAGCTTGTCAGGTTAACTGCACCTTCGCCCTGATACATAATATCGCTGTCATCCAATGCCATACTGCTGTTTTCTTTAAAAACCAGCAGGGTTTCATCAGAAGAAAAAGCATCTTTAACAAGTGTCAGGCTTACTTTCTTAACTGCTAAAGTTGTTGTAACTACCGAAGCCTCTGTACCCTCTAAAGGCAGAAAAGAAGATATGCCGGCCGACATTAACCTGGAAACTGATTGCTGAGGAATAACTGCTTTAGAGTTCTCGGTAAAGGTTACTTTCGGGTTAGCTCCATTCGCCTTTACAAAGAAACCCTGACCTGGAAGTATATATCTGGACCCGCCATTGATAACGTCCGACCCATTACAGATTGCAAAAGAGCCGTCTTGCTTTTGCACCCAAATGGTATTATCTACATTCGTCTTAGATACGTTATTCCAATCTATTACCGAAGGATATGGATTACCAATTAAATTAAATCCGTTGCTTGCATCGCCAGCATGATTGGTATAAGTTAATGCAGGCGAAATAGTACCACTATTAATAACACCGTAATATTCCATTACAACGTTTTCAGGTATGGCATATTTATTGTCAACCTTTACAAACTTGTTGCCTGTTGTATTATTCCTATTTCCCCTGAAATAAAAATAAATACCTGTCCCCTGCCCCAGAGCTTCTGAAGTGCTTTGCGGGTATAAATATTGATTCTGGTTAGAACGTTGAGGTTCATTATAATATTTAATGGTAGCTCCATTTGTTAAAGATTCATCAAAACCGTTTGCTGCACCTCCCGTCCCTGTTACCAACATGGTACTTTTGTAACCTGCTAGTTTATATCCTTTGTCCGGACTATTTACGTCGTAAACCGGAGATGTAAATGTGCGAAAACTGCGATGATATTCCTTTCCTCCGGTTAAATAAGTCTGCACTTTAACATTCCCAAGAACAATGCCTCCATTGGCCAAAGAACCAATATTGGCATTTGTAGTAGCTGTGGCTTTTAAGGTTAAATTATTTTTAGAATTAAAAACAGAAGCCCCGGTAATGTTCAATAAATCTGTTATTACAACTGGATTATCAAGGGTGATGGTTTTAGAACCATTGTTAACGGTAAATGTACTTAGAGCGTTTGTTGTTCCAGGGTTGGTTTGGTCAAAACGTATCGTAGAGCTTATTGTTCCGTTTAATACTAATTTACTTGTTCCTCCTCCACTTATAAAACCGGTACCAGTAATAGATGATGCGGTTAAAGTATAACCATTAAGATACACTTTAGAGCTTCCCTGAAGAATAAGATTATTAAGGGTAATATTCTCTGTAAGGATTATTTGCTGAGGTGTTTCTGGTATTGTGGCGTCTGCACCATTATTAGGATATCCTCCTGAACAGGAATTCCAATTACCAGCATTGCTCCATGATGTAGAGCCAGCCCATACTATCCTTTCATATCCGCCTATAATAGCCTGAACTGGTACTCTGACAGAGGTACACGAGCCATTTGTTGCAGATACATAATACGTTTTACCTGAAGTTAATTTCGGGGTAGTAAAAGTTCCTCCAGATCCTTTTGATGAACCACCTGTTGGATCTTCATACCAATTAAGTGTATAACCCGGAGATGCAGTAGCCGTTAAAGCAATTCTATCATTTGAACATCCAATACCAGCTGTAGTAGAAATTACTCCATTAACATTTACTGTTATAATTGCCGGAGCGCTTAGGCAACCGCTTTCTGTAGTTTGGGAAACATAATAAATAGTTGTACCGGCGTATTCTGTAGATGGAACAGGTGCATTATTTAAAGTATTTGTGCCTGGAAAAGTGAATTGAATATTATTAAATACTCTAATCCCACTAACAGTCGCACCTGTAATTGTTAAGGCATTATTTGGTTCTGTTATGGGAAATGCTGAATTTTCATATCCTACACTTCCGGATCCCGCAACGATACCTATCTGGTATTGTCCCGGTTTTGTAATGGTGTAATTAAATGTATTTGTAACAGCTTGAGCAACTATAGATGAACTCACACTAACTGCGCCAGATGTTGCTATAAGGTTATAGTTTTCATCAAAAATACCCAAACGTATTCCAGAAATTGATTGGTAGGCAGGCAATATAAAATCAACAGTGGTAAGCGTAATATTTGGAATATTCGTAGTAAAATTCGTTTTTTTATTACTATCGCCATCCTTTGCAACATACGTTGAGTTATTAAATACAGAGGTACCTCCTACCGAGGAAGCTGAACCAATTGTCCAAAGTGTATTCGTGCCAGAGGCCGTCAAGGGTAAAGCAGTGGCACCCTGGCAGTAATTTACCGTACCAGCTACAGTAGGCGGCGATACAGAATTGACTTTAACAACGATAGTTGCAGGGGCACTTGTTTTTCCATTTACAGTTTGGGTTACACTATAATTATAGGTTCCTGCTAATAATGTAGAAGGAACAGGAGCTGTTGGAGATGAAACCGGTGCTGAAAATTGAATATTATTAAACACTCTGACATCATTTGTTGTACCGGATATTTTAACTGCCCCTGTAGATTCTGTAATAGGATAATTTGACGAGGGTTGTTCCTTACCCATTTGTCCAGAGCCAACAGCAATTCCAATACTGTATTCACCTGGCGTAGTTATTTTATAATTAAAAGCATTGCTAACTTTAACGGTAGTTGTAGGATTAATAGATGTTACTGTTGACGATGTTGCTAGTAACGTTCCGGAACTATTATAAATACCTAATTTAATACCACTAACGGCTTGCCACGCATTGACAGTATAATCAACTGAAGTAATAGTAACATTCGCTACCGTAGTAATAAATTTTGTTTTCTTATTAGACCATTGACTTTCTACATATTCATTTGCTTCATCAAAAGTAGCAGTTCCTCCAACCGATGAATTTACCGGCCCAATCCATTGCAAATTTGTACCTGTTGCGGTTAATGGACCTGCGGGAAACCCCATACATAAGTTTACGGGACTTACTACTATTGGTGCTGCTGGTGTTTGTGCAAATGCGGGAACAGAAAGTATTACAAAAGCCGCTAAAAAGTGGATTGTAAACTTTAAATTAAAAACAGTCATAATCAACAAGTTGGGTATTATTAAAAATGAGAGCACATTTTTAGAACTTGTTTTTACTCTTCAACTTAAATTTTCTTTTATTATCAGCTTAAGAGTAGAATGCCTAAAGAGGCATTTATGAATACACAAACAAACTTCCAACCATAATGAATAGTTTAGGAGTATTGTTGCTAAATCATACAACAGAAGCTTATATAGGATTGATATGGTGATAATTGTAACTAAAATTGTTACAATCCCTTTTTCCGGGAAAGAAAACTTATAATTTAAAAACGAGGAATATCTTCCCCATTTTTATAAAACTTACATAAAGATTCCCCAATTATCTCTTAAAGAATCTAAAGAGAACAATTTAATGTATTAGCTAATTATTCGATAACAGTCACCTAATCAAACTCAATGGACTTAAAGTCGGCTTGCTCATTTACCGCTTTAATAATCTGTTTTATCTTTTTTCTGGAACAGTCATATTCTGAAGAAGCTTCCATACGTTCATAAACGTCGTTTAAGTGAATGGCGTATTTGGCAGCTTCTTCAGAATTTGTAAATAAAAGGATAAAGGAATCGCTTCCCTCTTTGATGCCCTGAGGCGGTGCGGGAATCTTATAATTATCAAAATCAGATTCGGTTAGGCCTGTGCATTTACCGCCAGCCAGAGGTAAGCTTATTTTCATCAGAGAATGATTTGTTTTTTAATGGCTATGAAGCTTGCATGAGCTTATTCATTCTGGTTTGTGAACAGCAAGCTCATGCAGGTTTCATTAGAATAGAATATAATTATTAAGCGTTTTAATTTTTTTTATAGGTATTAATGAGCTCGTAAACTCGGTATGTTTTTCAATGGAGATGAAGCTATCATGAGCATATTTTTCACTATTGGCTATTGGTTTCAGCGGTGTTCAAGAGAGCGCTTCGCTAAGTTCATTACGTTTTGTGAGCGGTATGCTCATGATGGTTCCATTAAACTAATTTTGCATCTAAAGTTATGGAGACAGCTGATAATGCTTTACTAACCGGACAGCCTTCTTTTGCAGCTTTAGCCAGTTCCAAAAATTTATCTTCGGATATATCAGGCACAGAGCCTCTTAAGCTAAGCTGAATGGAAGTAATAGTAAAACCATCTTCACTTGGTTCTATTTTTACTGCTGCTTCAGTTTTTAATTCCGTAGCTGTAAATCCGGCGTTTACTAATTGAAAACTCAGAGCCATTGCATAACAACCTGCGTGCGCAGCAGCTATTAATTCCTCAGGATTTGTACCAGCTTTACCATCTTCATTTTCAAAACGAGCAGAGAACGAATAAGGCGTATCATTTAACACACCGCTAGTAGAAGTTAAGGTTCCTTTACCTTCTTTGCCTGTACCATTCCATACAGCTGATGATTTTCTTATCATGATTTTAATTTATTTATTGAAACAAAATACTAGTTAAACAATAATTAAGTCGGGTGGTTTCAATGTAACCTAAATAATTTAAAATTCCAAAGTAATGCGCAGCAGGCAGATTTTCGATGAAAAAACCGAACTTGAAAGGAAACTTGGCCTTACTGAAACGCTATCCATCGTTATAAATCGAATTATAGGCTCAGGGATATTCAGGACTCCCGCACCTATTATGTTTATTACTGCATCTGTAAGTATGTTTTATGGGGTTTGGGTGCTTGGCGGCATTGCTACCATACTGGGCGCCTTATGCTATGCAGAATTAGTGGCGATGATGCCACGATCGGGCGGGCCTTACGTATTTCTAAAAGCTGCTTATCCGCCCATTGTAACCTTTTTGCGCGGGTGGGCCATGTTTTTTGTATCCGAAACCGGAGCAATTGCTGCTGTTGCTCTGTTTTTCTCCGAAAATGCATTATCTGCTATAAATGCAAATACAGGTAATCTTCAACAAAGTTTCCTGGCTATAGCTCTGGTTTTTCTGCTTACTGCAGCAAATTCTTTCGGGATTAAGCTTAGTGGAATATTTCAGAATATTTTCAGTTTTTTAAAGATATTACTATTAATTTCAATTGTTGGCCTAAGTCTTTCTCATGGAATAGAAAAAAAGAACTTTGCGGATGCCATTGACAAACCATGGAGCTGGGCGGGGATAATTTCTATATTTACTGCACTTAGATATAGTTTTTTCGCTTATAGCGGATGGGAAGGCGCCACCTATGTTGCTGAAGAAATTAAAAATCCCAGGAAAAACCTTCCACTTTCTCTCTTCTTTGGAATCGGAGCTGTAATGCTTTTATATTTACTTATTAATACCGCTTACCTTAATCTTTTAGGACCTGAAGCCATGGGCATTTCTAAAGGAGTTGCTATAGATTCCATGCAGGTTGTGCTTGGCTCTGCCGGAGCACTATTAGTGGCAATCGCTATTATGGTAAGTACATTCGGCAATGTAAATACACAGATACTGGTTAAAAGCCGTACCTGGTATGCTATGGCCCGCGACAAGTTGTTTTTCAATGCACTTTCGCAGATACATCCCAAATACAAAACGCCTAATTATTCTCTTTTCGCTCAAGCCGGATGGGCCACTGTACTTATTCTCTGTGCCACTTTTGCTTCAAGTGCTTATGAAGCGGTGATTGATTACTTCTCGTTTACATCATCGATTTTCAATGTACTCACCTTTGCTTCTGTATATGTGCTAAGACAGAAATATCCCAATACCTTAAGGCCATATAAAACTTGGGGATACCCGTTTACGCTAATTATTGTCTTATTAATTCAACTGACGTTTATGGTTGTAACGCTTTATACTGCGTTTATACCTTCACTGTTAGGGATTTTACTTACCGCGACGGGATTAATTTATTATTATTTTTGCGTTCCGGAGAATATAAAAAACGGATCGGCAGAAATACTGTAAGTTTCTGATTATTCCTTAATCATGATTCATCATTTGCATACTAAGCGTATTAAGATTCCCGCCTGCGCGGGAAAGACGGCTGGGAGTGAATTCATTGTCGGTCACTTTCCGACAATGTCGTCATTGCCAGCTCGACTGGCAATCCTAATGCATGGGATAGGTTTTTCCTTCGCACCGCATTACGATTCCCACCTGCGTGGGGAATGACAATGATTATAAAGCGTTTCGTCATTATCAGCTTGAAGGCAATCGTAATGAATGGGATAGGTTTTTTCCTGCAATCGCATTAGGATTCCCGCCTCCGCGGGAATGACGGTGATTAATAATGTTTGCCGTCCGGTTTAACCATCCTACTTCTTAGCAGATTTTAAAGGCGTTAACAAATATTCCAGGCCATTTAAACGAATTTCATACATGGTAGAAAGAAGCATTCCCAGCTTTCCGGCCGGGAATCCTTTCTGATGGAACCATATTAAATAGCTTTCTGGAAGATTGCAGATTAAACTGCCCTGGTATTTCCCAAAAGGCATTTTCATGGTGGCCAATTGTGTAAGAATTTCCGGATTCATCCTTCAAACTTACACAATTTCAAGCCTTAAATCAGGCGAATCTACTTCAGCTTTTTGATATACATAGAAGCTAATTGCGCATCGTGGCCGTAGATATCTTCATAAAACTGTACATTCCCGTTAGCATCCGCTTTAGCGGTAAAATACACCAGGTAAACCGGCAATTGTTCTTTTACTGCCACATATTTTTCTTTTCGGGTACTGATTTGATTTAAAATAGCCGATTTATCCCATCCTGATACATTTCTTAATAAATAAACTGCTAAATCAATCGGCCTTTCTACGCGTACGCAACCGTGGCTAAATCCGCGTTTAGATTGGCTAAACAGTTCGTCGTGCGGTGTATCGTGAAGGTAAATATTATCTGTATTAGGAAAAATAAATTTCACATCACCCAAATCATTTTTCGGGCCAGGCCGTCTTCTTACAATATAATTAAAGCCCTCAGAACCCGCTTTGCTCCAATCTACCGAAGAAGCGCTTACAGGTTCGCCTTTAAACGTAACCACTTCCATATCCATTCTATCCAGGTATCCGGGATCGCTGCTTACTTTAGGTGCAATTTCATTTTTCAGTATTCCCGGAGGGATGTTCCAATAAGGAGACAAAACCACATGCTCCAGTTTATCGCTGAAAATCGGAGTTGCGTTCATGGTCTTTCCAACGATGACATTCATAGTCATAACTTCCTTTGAATTTTCGATTACATGCAGTTTATATTCAGGAATATTGACCAACAAATAACTTGGTTCAAAACTCTTTGGAATCCAGCGCCATCTTTCCATGTTAATAACAATCTGACGGATGCGATCCTGTATAGGAACATTTAATAATTTTACCGTGGCAGGACCAACATTTCCGTCTGGTTTTTGCCCATGCAGTTCCTGAAACTTTTTAACCGCGCTAACTAAAGCAGGGCCATACACGGCACTATCCGATGCACTTCCTTTATCCATAAAATCTGCTAATCTTTTATTAAGCAAAGGCACAGCAGGCGACCTCTGACCAGCCTTTAACGAAGTTCCGGCAGGAATTACCGGCCATCCGCCAGCTTTTTCTATTTCACGGTAATGAGCGAGCGCCTTTTTTAAATTAGCATATTCCTGATGCAAAGGCTTAAAATCGGCATAGGGATATTTACTCTCCCTGTCGCCAAGAAAAGTTAACAAGGCTTTATGAAGCTTTATTTTATTCCTCTTTACATCCCATTCTACTTCTTTATTTTCGCGGGGAACAACCAGGCCACGATAATAATCGCTGGCAAACTTAAAGTAGGTTGCCGATAAAGAGAGATCCAGCTTCTTTTCCAAATCATTAAACTTTGCTGTATCTTTTTTAGCATCATCCAGCTCTTTTAATTTTTCTTTCAAATCAAAGAACTGATAATCTTTTGGATTCAACCCTTCTTCATCAGACTTATTGATTACATCAAATAATTTCTCTGCTTCGGGCACCAGCTTATGGTCAGTAAACCATCCCAACGCAAATTCATGTTCTCTATAAAATTTCTTTGCCCAATCTAAATTCTCCTTAAATTGCGGCTCAGATTGCATGAATTTCGTGATATATACACTGTCAAGCAGTGGCTGATCCCCAGCGGTTACTTTCTTTTTACAATTGGCAACCGAGATGGAAACAACAGTTAATGCGATAAGATAAATACTTCTCTTAAAAAATGTATTTGTTTTAGTTAGCAGTTTTGTACTCATAGTATATTCGTAATTAATGTTTAAAGGGTTAAAACCGATTAATGTTTTTGATCTGATACCTAATCTGATATTTTTATAATATAATTGAACAATAATGGATGTTTTTGGCACAGCCTTGCTTAACTATTATCATAGCGATGCACCTGAAATATTGTGGTTACATAATAAATTCAGTGCACCAGAGGAAATGCCGATCGACTTGTTTTTTAGAGACGAAACGGAAATGCCTGACATGGAAATCCAGGCCATGAGATTATGTAAAGGTAAGGTACTTGATGTCGGCGCGGGCGTTGGAAGTCACGCTCTGTTTTTACAAGAAGCAGGTTTTGATATTACTGCACTGGAAATATCTAGTATCGCATGTGTTATAATGAAAGAAAGAGGTATTAAGCAGATACTCAATTATGATTTTTTTTCATACCAGGAAGAAAAATACGACACCATTTTGATGCTGATGAACGGCATTGGCCTGGTTGGAAACCTGGATAAACTTCCCGAATTGTTAAAACATTGTAAGCTACTGTTAAAAGAAGGCGGACAAATTCTTTTTGATTCCTCGGATATATCTTATCTCTATGATGATATTCCCAGGCCCAAAAACAACTATTATGGCGAAATTTCTTATCGTTATAAATACAAGGGCATTATGGGAGATTGGTTTGATTGGTTATATGTTGATAAACACACACTGAAAAAATATGCGGCAAAAGAAGGCTTAAAGCTTGAAATCTTGTTTGAAGATGAAAATGATCAATATCTTGCAAGATTGATTTGTTCATTATAAATTTATTTCTGATTTCTGCATATTACTGAGTGCTTGTTTGAGCAGAGTGGTGGCTCAATTTACTTAAGTTTTCAATTAGTAAATCCAGGACGTTATGTCATAATCCAGTTTATTTTGGAATCTTTTTTAAGCCAAAGCTTAAGCGGTCCTTGAGCGAACCTAAAGCATGCGTAAACATTGGTTTAAAAATCTGACTTTCTGACAGGCCCCAAGTTAACGCCCAGGTAGTTAATCGGTAGAAATAACGACGAAAGGGGTGAAAAGAACACGTCTGCCACTTGCTGGTGCGAGCTTGTAGCTTGTACCTTTACTTTATTCACCTTGCTGGTGCGAGCTTGTAGCTCGTACCTTTTATACTTTTAAACCATCACACAAAATCCCCTTGCTGGTGCGAGCTTGTAGCTCGTACCTTTTATACTTTTAAACCATCACACAAAATCAATTTCCGATACTATTATAATCAATCGCATGCTACTTCCAAAATCTTTATATTATCATAAGGTACGAGCTACAAGCTCGCACCAGCAACCTGATTAATATAGTCGAGTAGACCGAGGGTTCTCCTTGCTGGTGCGAGCTTGTAGCTTGTACCTTTACTTTATTCACACAAATCAATCTCCAATACTCCCTTCCCGCCACTATAATCAATCGCACTACTATACTTCCAATAATGTGACTCTGTTACAAAGCCTGCAACAACCGGATTATTATGTATGTATTCTACTTTCTGATCTATCACCTCCGCACTCCATAATTCCACCGGTTTATTATTTTGTTGCCAAAACTGTCTTTTCTTCACATTGCTGCTCTTTAAGCCAGCCCGCTCCATTAGCCATAACAGCCACTCTTTTCTGCTTTCCTGTATATTGTCTTCTATTGCTTTCTGTAATGCTTTTGAAGTATACATTTTAAAGCTTTTCAATATTTCTCCCGGATTATTGTCTTTTGCTCTGAATATTAAATGTACATGGCTTGGCATAATACACCAGCAATAAATCTCCATGCCCTTTTCTTTACGGCAATAAGCCAAACTCTCTACCAGCTTTTCAAAATATAACGCTCTTACAAATACATCTATCCAGTACACCGTAGCGAAACTTATAAAGTACAAGCCCTCCTTATTGTAGAATTTGTATTTGCGGCTCATTCTATTTACTACTTTTTTTAATCCTTATATTAACATTTATCTAAGGTACGAGCTACTCGTACCAGCACACGACTAAAATTAAATCATAAAATAACTTGTACGCCATTTATCTGAAGAACGTTTCAAGCGATTAAAGGGCTGGTAAATTGCCCGATGCTTCGGGAAGCTGATAAAAATTGTTGAATTTGAAAGAATATTAAAGTAATTCCACAGGCGGACGTGTTAATTTGGACTCGTCAGAAACTGATGTTCTGAAAAAAGGAGATCTGATTACATACTGTAATCTTGCCTTTTAACGTGTAAATAGTCCAGTTCAGCCTGTGTTGCAGGCTTATGGTTACGTGGCTATAGCCAATTATGTATGGCAAGGCATAATAAAAAAAGCATCCGCGGTTAGCGAATGCTTTTTATCATATCAGAATATAAATTAATATGAATTAACTCTTCTGCGTTGCTTTGACGATGGTTTTGAAGCCGATGGCCTGCCCTGAGGTTTTTTACCCTGGCCGGCAGCTGTACCCGAGAATGTTCTCAATGTTAAATGATACGGATGATCTTCAATTACCGGAATAGACTGGGCTGTTAACTTTTCAATATCTTTTAAAAAGGGTTGTTCCTCAAATTCACAAAACGACCATGCTGTACCGCTTGCACCTGCCCTGCCTGTACGGCCAATACGGTGCACATAGGTTTCCGGCTGGTTGGGCAGTTCAAAATTTATTACGTATTTCAACTCATCTACATCTATTCCACGCGCTGCAATGTCTGTAGCAACTAGTACACGTAAAGTTCCGGCTTTAAATCCGCTTAAGGCTTTTTGTCTGGCATTTTGCGATTTATTACCATGTATTGCTTCGGCAGAAATGTTTGCACGGTTTAAAGACTTAACTAATTTATCTGCACCATGTTTAGTTCTTGTAAAAACTAATACACTGGTCATGCTGGTATCTTTTAAAAGATGAACCAGCAAAGCTGATTTATCCTTTTTATCCATAGTAAATATTCCCTGAGTTATTTTCTCAACAGTTGATGAAACCGGAGTAACTTCCACTTTTATGGGATTATTTAAAATACTATGTGCAAGCTTTGCAATTTCGGGAGGCATTGTAGCCGAGAAAAACAAAGTTTGCCTTTTGTACGGAAGCTTGGCAATTACCTTTTTTACATCATTAATAAAGCCCATATCCAACATCCTGTCGGCTTCATCCAATACAAAAAGTTGTATATGCTGCAAATCAACAACGCGCTGGGTCATTAAATCGAGTAATCTGCCTGGCGTAGCTACTAAAATATCTATGCCGTTTCTTAATTGATTTATTTGATGATGCGCAGAAACGCCGCCAAATATAACAGCATGTTTTAATCCTGTATGTTTTCCGTAAGATGTAAAACTTTCACCTATCTGGATTGCAAGTTCCCGGGTAGGACTTAAAATTAAAGCCTTTAGCTTTCTTGGGCCATGGTTCTGAACTGATTTATCTGATAATAGTTGTAAGATAGGCAAAGCAAACGCTGCGGTTTTACCTGTTCCTGTTTGAGCACAGCCTAAAAGATCCTTTTTGTTTAAAATTACAGGAATAGACTGTTCCTGAATAGGAGTAGGATTGGTATATCCTTCTGTCTTAAGGGCTCTCATAAGAGGCTCGATAAGATTTAATTTTTCGAATGACAAATTTTTATGTATTTAAGTTAATTGCTTAACTACCAAATGATATAAATATACAAGGGGGAGTTAATTGTATATCTCCTCACCTTTACGATGAGCTTGTAATAGAAGAGTTATTCCACTAATAGAGATTTATTATGCAAAAGTACAGTATTTTTTTTAGAATAAGCTATGAGATTAAAGATGGCCCCGGTTCAATCAAATAAACATTCTAATACTTAACAGTAATTACCCACAAAGAATCATTCCGTTTATAAAAGAGCCGCGGATAAAAACTTAGTTACCTCTGTTGCTTTTATTCCCAAACAACTTAACCCAATGAAGGGACCCTTGACTAGCATGCGGGATTAAATTTTTTAAAGTCATCCAACATATCTTTCCCTCTACCCGTAGATTTTGTATCAAATCATTTTTAACTTTATCTGTTTCTATTTCGGTCTTTCTATCTTCTTTAAGTTGGATCTTTGCCATATTAAATAAACCCTTTAAGAGTTTTATATGGATACTTTCGGTAAAAGAATGGCTGCCCTACGCAAGGAAAGAAAGATGACACAGGACGAACTGGCTAAACTCCTCAGTACTTCTATTTCTGTTATCGGCAGGTATGAACGGGATGAGATGACCCCGAGCATCGACGTGGCTAAGAATATTTCCAGCCACCTCAATACTACCGTGGGCTATCTTTTGGGGGAAACGGACAAGGCTGATCTGTTCAAGGATCCTGTGATGCTGCAACGCCTGGCCGAACTCGACAAAATGGAAAGCACAGAAAAGAGTCACATCCTACACGTCCTCGATGGTTTCATCAAATCTGTTAAGCTCAAGAATATAGCCGCACTATAAACGACAAAAACCCCTATTAAGGGGCTTTTGAGCTAATATTTTTCCAGATATTCTTGCCAATCGTTAGGATGGAGCTTCTTTATTCTCCGGATTATTAAGTTTCCTATATGCTCTTTAGCTTTAGAGTAATCTATGCCTTGCCTGTGAAACTCCTTAACAATTGCCATTTTCTTAATGTGTTCTTTTGAGCCTATCTCATAAACCCAATCGAGAAGCAATCCTACTGGATAATGTGGTTTATCCTTTTCTATTATTGTATCATTTGTTAAGCTGTAATAGTAATAAGGGTCTGATACACTTGCTTTTTTTTCTGTAATTAAAAAATAGGCAGAGTTCACATCTTTATTCATCAAGGCAAATATTGAGGCCGTTGTTCCTAATTTAGTTTTATAGTTAATATCTGCACCAAACTCAACAAGAAGTTTTGTCTTTTCAACCCCTCTGGACACAGAATGCATTAAAGGGCTTGTCCCACAATCAATAGGGTCTGTCTGACCTTTAATCGCTGGAGAACAATAATTTTGATTTGGGTTGGCTCCATTATTCAATAATAATTTTACAAACTTGGGGTCGCCATTTGCCTTTGTATCATTCCAAGAATAAGAAGTTGCTTCGAATAATGCGCTCGTTCCGGTTTTAGTCGTAATATTTGGGTTAGCTCCACTTTCTAACAACTGTTTTGCAGACTGATACTTTTCTGTACCGATTGCCCTGATTAATAATGTAAGTCCATAAACCGGTTCCTGGTAATTAACAAGCATCGTATCTCTTTCAAGAAGGGCTTTAATTTTTACAGCATCATCATTATCTACTGCGGTAGCTACATCCCAAGCTGGTGTACCCTGGAAAATCTCAATATCATGAATGGTCAACTTCTCTTTGTTATTTTGGTTACAACTAAGAATCAACGAACATAGCAGGAAACATAAAATATAAGTCCTCATTTCTTTTGCTCATTATTTTTCAGGTACTCATCTAAGGCTTTAAACATAGATTTCATAGAATGATTAGTAACAGGATTAGACGATTGATTTGGTAAATAAACGGCCTTATCTATAGGCTTGGCTGACCAGCTATTTATAAATGTATCTAACATATCCCCTTTTACTATATATGCTGTCATTCCATTTTTATCCGCTCCAGTATAAGACTTTTTATCCAAGCCATAACTTTCTGAATTTATAGCTGCAGGATTGTACAACAATGCGTTTCTATTAGTAGCTAAAGCATTACCTGCGGCTTCCGCTCCTCCTTTGGAATGACCTACAAAAGTTAACTCAGCGCCTCCAACCTGTTCACTAACTCTTTTTGCAGTACTAATTGATAATCTCATATTCTCTGACCCTCCAAAAGGCTGCTCTACATCTTCAGACATAGCCTCGTCCTCTTTTGGTATTTTCAAAATACGTACCTGCATTTGCCATAGTGTATTCCGTAACACCATCTACTGTTCTTGAATATAGACCAGCACGAAAAGCGGAATTATTTTCACTCGTATATACTTTATTTAAGATCCATCCAGCTACTACATCTCCAACCTTACCACCATAAATATGGTCTGCAATCTTAGCTCCTTCAACTGGTGTGGGTATTGCTCCGTCTAAATCAACGAAACTTAATGGATTATTAAAACAGAAAGAATAAGGTGACCAAGCAGACATTTTCTCTGCTAAGGGGTCCACCACATTCCATCTCCCAATCACCGGGTCATAGAACCTTGCCCCGTAATCGTACTGCCTACCACAACTTTTTCACTATCCGTTGGAACTTCCAGCCACTCATTTTCAGGCTTATAAAGAACGATTGTAGCGGTAAAGTTAGAAGTTTGTTTCTCATTTGCAAGCCTGTTGGTGGGCCGTTTTTTTGCGCCGTTACTGTTAAGGATAATCATCTGTTACAGCGAAGGTAGCCTCCGAAGGAAAAGCAGTAAAGGGACTTTGGCGGCATAAACCCACAAAGCATTTCACGCACAAGGGCCATTTATTCCACCTTCCCTTGACAGCTTCCCCTTCTCCCGCTCTTTGGTGCTTAACAGAAGATATCCCTGAACTCCTGATGAATGGGCGAAAAAAGCAGGATGTATATTTTGCGATTTGCCTGAAGCAGCGGCCTCCTTGTGATGGAAAGAGCTTTGGTTTTGTGGGCTGACTTGTGCGGCTCTTTCTGTCACAAGGAGGTTCCAAAGGGGTTTGGGGAATGGAAGATTCCCCAACTACACCAATGCGAAGCGCCATACGCCTGTGGCTAATGTGCGTCAGACGAGCGGCTATTTTACATAATAGGATTATAGGACAGCTTTGGTATCTGTCAGCGGTTAGAGCGGCTGTACTATAATGAACTGTTATGTAATTTAGCTTTGGGCTGGGTTTACGGGCGGGCTTTTTGTTCGTGGGTCAGCCTGCAGCTTTTTGACACCGCCGGAACGAGGATGGCAATATGCTGCTTGTGTGCTCGGCTACAAAAAGCGTGACGGTAAAACCAGCAGAAGGGATGGCCGTGTGAAAGGTTTCTTATTTTCCTTTTCGTTTAAAGCCTATTTCTGTTCGTGGCTGTTCTTCTTTTTCTATGAATTTACTCAGGTAAGTAAAGAGTAGTTCTATCTTTTCATCTTGCTTGCCCAACCGTTTTTCTACCTGCTCTACCAACAAGGATACGTCTTTATGTAACAGCAGCATTTCTCTTAGCTTCACAAAGATTTCTATAATTCGTATGCTCATCTGTATCGCTCTTTCACTCTTCAGCACATTCGATAGCATTAATACTCCATGCTCTGTAAAAACATAAGGTAAAGCTCCGCCTAATACTTGTTTTGATGGTATCGCATTTTGCGATACCATGTCTTCTACTTCCTCATTGGTTAACTGAAACATGAAGTTCTCCGGGAACCTTTCTTTATTGCGTTTTACCTGCTCTCTTAATCGTATGGCCTGAACTCCGTATAATTCTGCCAAGTCTCTGTCCAGCATCACCTTTTGATCCCGGATCAGATAGATCTTGTTCATTACTACTTCATCAGGTATAGCTACTATACTTGCTTGCTGTTTGCTCATTGGAACACAAATATATTTTTATTCTATCAAGCATAACCACGGCTTTAAAAGATTTATGCTCCGGGGTAAGGAAAAAGTCGCTATCGAATGGGGATTACCAAAATATCAGAAAAAAAGCTGCTTAAAACAGCTTTTCAGATGCCTTTTTTGAATTATTGTTGGTGCTGAGCTTCTTATAAAGATAACAACAAGAGACAGGAAAAATTGAATAAAAAAAAGAGGCTGCCTTTTTTGAGACATCCTCTTGTATCTTAGGCTAACTTCTTAATCGCACTCTACTTTATTTGCAGTTGCAACTCTTTTACTTCCATCAGTTGAGAAAGTAATCTTAGATGCTGCTGCATCTCCAACTGTTCTATTTATAAAAATGTATTCAGAATTAGCCTTTAAAACAAACGTCGTATCGCTTGAATTTGGATAAGAGTTTACGATTGAATTATTATTCATTACCTCGTTTAATCTAATCTTATTTTGAGATTTAACATCTTTTTTAATATGAAACTCATAGGTCTGGCTATCCGTCTTTAGTTCAAAATTAACAATATCATTTCCTGAACAAGATATAATTGATTGTTCTTCAATATTAAAAGCAACACTGTTTCCTGCACAACTTGATAAACCAATTATGAAAAGTAGTACTAGTAAACTATTACTCGCGATCCTTTTTATCTTTTTCCTTGTTTGCATCTTGATACATTTTAAACCAGTCATTAATACGTTCTATCTTCTTATCTTCAGATACGCCACTGCCTAGCAATTCAACAATACCATTCTTTCCCACGTTCTTATTAACGAAGTCCGAAAACATACGAAAGCTACTTGCACCTGCTTCTGCTTCCTTTTCATAAGGAGCGCCGTCATGATTTCCAGATTTAGCATACTGACCCACAAACTCACCTAAATACCCAAACAGACTATCATGCTTTTCAATTTGTTTTAAATGCCCAACTTCATGGGATGACAAGTCCAACCACTCATTAACATTTGTTCCAAAACCATTACCATTATATGCTTTGGGGTCATCTGCAAAGTAATTTTCGGTGTACGTAATGGACATATAGTTTTTATTACCAAGCGTTATTGCTCCACCGCCTTCATCAGATGAGTAAAAAGGCCGATATTGACCAGCCTTTCGCTCTTGAACTACCACTCTACTGATTAAATCTTTACTGATTCCTGTTGTTAAACTTAATAAATGAGCGGCAGCTGGCTTAAAGCTGTAATTGCCAGTTTGGCCATTAACCTGTAGAATAGGCCAAGGATATAATCCACCTACATCAATAAAACGAAGAGGGTTATTAAAAGCATACGTATATGGTGAGGTAGTAGGCATCTTCTCCGCCAATGGATCCACCACATTCCATCTCCCAATCACCGGGTCATAGAACCTTGCCCCGTAATCATATTGTCCCAATTCTTCCTGTTTACTTTGTCCATTGTGAACTTGCTGGAACCTCAATCAAGTCATATGGATTAACTGCTGGAAAATTAAATTTAATATCATTATTTGCATTAATATCAAATTGTAAAACGGGACTATGAAAAATCTCATATTGAGACCTACGAAGTTCAATATTGAATCTGGCTAAAGTCTCATCTAAATCTTTCTGTTTTATTTTTTGATTTTGAATAAGCTCTGAGCCATCATAAAAAATGAAAAGGTCTTTTTGATAATCGAAATATCCTTTAGGCAAATCTTCTATGGAATTTCTATCTACAATTTGATAAATCGTAATCCTCGCAAACCTATCTCTTCTGGAAATTATAAGTTTAAAAATCCTAGCTTTTTCTCCTTCCTTCTTAAACAACTTGATAAAGTTATTATTTATCTCAGTATTAGAGGAAATAAGCTTTTTTAGAATGTCTGTTTGTGAAACTTTCTCGACGCTAGTTTTACAAGTAATTAAAAGCGATAGCAAAATCAAACCTAAAAAATATGTTCTCATTATTTTAATAAGTTAATATTCGGTATAATTTTAAATCCTTGAATTAATAGTTGATTTGTGCTCATTATAGTTTGATATTGATTTTTCTGAGCATCCAGAACCGAAGCTCCAAATACTTTAGTTTGATGTATTACTATGCCTGGCACACCTGTTCCTCTAATAAAACTCATATCAGGTCCACTAGGCGGGCCATCTGTATATACGCCTGCTGCTGGATGGGTATGAGCTGAAGCAATCGGGTGTATAGACTTACCATGGAAATTAACAGTTAAGCTACTGCCTTTACCTTGTGTGCTATATACGTCAAATGTGGCGCTACCTAATCCATTTTTAAAACTTTCTCCATTTGATTTAGACCCGCTTGTTGGTAAAACAGCTACACCATCTTTTGTGAGCCAAGCTGCATTTTCAATCATATTTTGTGATTTACCACTTGGATTACTATTATTCCACATATAATTATAAGCTTCTGTTTCATTTTTGAAAAATGCAGAGCCGTCGTTATTATATGACGCAGTTTTAGTTTTAAATTCCTTACCTATATATTGATCCCCCGCTTTTAAATCTTTATCATTTGAACTGGTTACTTTTTCATCCCATTTTATTTTTCCATCTCTTTTAATCCAGTCAGTACCTTCTCTTCCATCAGGATCAGTAAAACGGATAGGACTATTAAAGCCGTAATTATAAGGTGTCCAGTTTGAAAACTTCTCTCCAAGCGGATCCACCACTATCCACCTTCCAATCTCCGGGTCATAGAACCTTGCCCCATAATCGTACTGGTTTAATTCCTCCTGCAACTCCTTACCATTATAAAGGTACTTATTATTTAGTGAAACCGGTGAAACAGATTTTCTTAGTCCAAAGGCATAATAATCGTCTGACTGCAACCGCTCCAGCTGGCCCGTATTGGGGTTTTTGTAAAAGCTATACCGCACATTTCCCAGATGATCTGTCAGGTTATATTCGTAGGTATAGTCACTCCCGTTCATCCGGGCTATGCCTTCCTCG